>PJEL010000336.1_pt1 | contig 56264 bp, 39 predicted proteins | sample 1853271 | NCBI WGS metagenome assembly PJEL01 (sample SAMN08108733, study PRJNA415343) | Invertebrate metagenome, whole genome shotgun sequencing project. | host: Globobulimina | place: Sweden: Gullmar Fjord | collected 2015-08
CTACGTCCGTGAGGCCCGAGCGCTGGTAGGCGAAAAGGTGCCTCAGCCCCCGGGAGGGTCGATCGTCTGGTCGGGGCAGTAGGAGTACATGCAGCGCGCCAACGAGCGCCTGTCCATCGTTCTCCCCATCACCCTCGGACTGATCTTCATCCTGTTGTACGCGCACTTCCGCCGGATCGGGGAGTCGCTGATGGTGATGATCGGCACGGTGGTCTTTGCCCCCATCGGCGGCATCTGGCTGCTCTGGCTGGCTGGCTTCAACATGTCGGTGGCCACCGGCGTCGGCTTCATCGCCCTGGCGGGCCTCGCGGCCGAGACCGGGGTGGTGATGATCGTCTACCTCGACGAGGCCTACGAGCGGTTCCAGCGACAGGGGCGTCTGAAGTCGATGAGCGACCTGAAGGCGGCGATCCAGGAGGGAGCCGTCGACCGCGTCCGGCCGAAGCTGATGACAGTGGCAACCACGATGATCGGCCTGCTGCCTGTGATGTTCGGCACCGAGACCGGCACCCGCGTGATGAAGCGCATCGCCGCGCCCATGGTCGGTGGGCTCGCGTCGTCGACGATCCTCACGCTGGTGCTGATCCCGGCGATCTACCTGCTCTGGAAGGGGTTCTGGCTGCGCCGGGAGCTGGCCAGCCAGGCCCCCGACCTCCCGGTGCCAGAGAGCTGAGCCGGCTACTGCACGACCTCCAACATCACCAGGTCCGTCAACGTCCATCCCCGCTCCAGGGCCAGCTGCAACGGATAGGCGCGGTGGATCAGCGCTGCTGTGACGGTCGGTTGGGGACACGGACTGTCGAAGATGTGGGTGGTGTCTACGGGAGTGATCCGCGGGAGTCGGTTGTCGCTGGCCACGTCGACGGCGCGGTGATGAGGCACGAGGCGACGACCGTCCGCATCGACCAGCACCTTTCCAAAGGCGAAACCGGGAGCACCGGCCCAACCGGACGCGGGGCCTCCGTCCACCGGCCACCCGCCGTCTCGAACGCGATGGGCCACATCGCCGGGCGGAAGCGGCTGATCAAAGGTCACGTCGTCGCCAGCCACGCCGGTAATCGTGGACTGTCCAGCGACCTGCTCGATGGGCATTCCCTTCGCGGCAGCGTCGAAGAACCCGTCTCCGAAGGGGCCAAACCCGGGGTAGTCATAGAAGCCGCCCGGGCGGGTGACAACACGGACCACGTCGCCGACCTGGGCTCCGGGCCACACCGCCCAGTCCCCTCCCATGTCCTGGGAGTCCAAGGCGCCGCCGAAGTCCGGGACGGCGTCGCCACCGATGGCCACGAGGGGATCTCCAGGCGTGCACTCCGCCGTGACGACCAGGACCATGGACCGCAACGGCTCTCCGGTGGGCAGGGCGTGCCCGGCGCCGTTGTTGGTCACCGTGACCGTGGAGGTCAACACGTCGTTGGCCACCGCGTTGGAGATCGTGAGCATGGCGGCGGTGGCTAGCAGGTTGCTGTCGACATCCCGCGGCCCCTCCCAGGTGTGGGCGTGCACAGAGCCGATCGGGCGCTCCCAGCCAGTCGCGAGACCGGGTTCGAGGGTGATGATGTTGTTCAGATCGGCACCGTTCCCTCGGTCGATGGCCGCCGGCATATGGCAGTCCTGGCAGGGCTTGACCGGGTTCATGTCGCTCTCGGCCCACTCACCCCAGGTCGTGTGGATCGGCAGGGTTCCGGTGGTCCATCGAGCCGGATCGATGCTCTGGCCGGGGACGAGCACCGGCTGGTCGAGCTGGTGGCAGGCCCCGCAGAAGTCCGCGGATCGGTAGTGATCCCGCTGAACACTCCCCATTCTCGGGTTTCCGATATCGACACGGGGGCCAAAAGTGAGGGGCTGATAGATGCCGCCGATGGGGTTCGGATCGATCTCGGAGGGACGGACGATGTGGAGCGCGCCCGCAACGCCCGGTGGCTGGGACAGGTCCACGGACTCCACGAGGTGGCAGACGTCACAGTGAATGCCGTAGTCGTAGGAGAAACCCTCGGCTTCGAGTAGATCTCGCCCGCCTAAGACCCCGTCGATACCCGGTGCGTGGCAGTCCGCACACCCGCCAAAGTCACTGGCGATGCCGTCGCACGCCTCGGTGTCGCCGCATCCAGCGTTCAGATCGGGAAGAGCACCGGCGCCCAGATAGCACCGGTCCACCAGGGCTCTGGTGCCGGGCTCGACGCCGGACCACCAGCTACCGCCAGCCGTGGTGCAGTCGTTCGCGTTGGTCAGCGCCGCCGCCGTGCCCGCGTAGATGTCTTGAACCGCCGGGTTGGAGGCCGCATTCTGGTGAACCGAGCCGTACCAGTCGTCGTTGATGGTGATGTGACAGTGGGCGCACTTCTCCGTGTCGGCTTGATCGGCGGGTGTGCCTGGGTTCTCGAAGATGAACTCGATGTTGTCGGACGGATCGAAGCTCACCAGGTCGATTGACAACGTTTCCTCGACTCCGGGGTTGGCAAAGCCGTTTCTGGCGGAGGGCACCGAGGCGAAGATCGTCTGCTCACCGCGGATGTCGGAGTCCATCTCCACCGTGGCTTGTCCGGCAGCGTCGGTGAGCCAGCTCTGCTCGCCGCCCGCCTGGAGGACGACGGCGTCCGCCACCGGCGCACCATCTAGAGTGACGGTGACCAGCACATTCTCTGCGGGATCGGTGACGACAGGGGTTCCGGTGTCGATGGTCGTCGTGCTGGTGTCGACGGGGCCGGGCTTGGTCTTCTTGTCGTCGCCGCCGCAGCTGACGAGCAAGAGAATCAGACCGAAACGCATGTAGTCTCCTTGGGATCTGCACGAGAGTGAAGCATACGTGACCCCACGGAGTAAGGCCTGCGTTAAATCCATCTGCCGCAGGGAGAGGTCATGACGCTGGAGCTGGGTCACATGCTGTTGCTGGCGTTCTGGGGGGGCCTCGTGGCTGCCGAGACGGTGGTCGAGATCGCGCTTCGATCCGACGCCGACCAGCGACTGGCTGCATGCCTCCACTACTGGATGGATCTCCTGCTCGAGATGCCCACGCTGGTCGGAATCCTGGCGACAGGCACGATCCTGCTCGCGAGGGTGTGGCCGCCGTCGACGTTGCTCACGATCAAGGTGGGCTGCGGCCTGGGCGCCATCGGCTTGAACCTGTTGTGCGCGATCCTGGTGATCCTTCGCTATCGACAGCGCGACAATGCGCCAGAGCTCACTCGCCTCGGCGGGCTGGTGAGGATGACGTGGGTTGGACTGCCACTGGGGCTGGTGGCTTTGTACATCGGGTTGACGTACTTCCTGTAGGGGGCGTTCGGGCTGGGAGAGCCGGAGCGCGCTGGGAGCTGGAGCGAGCTGGCGGGAGACCGGAGCGCGTCGTCAGGCGAGACGTGGCGTTTGATGTTGCGTTGGCTCGGGAGGTGGTCGCGAGAGCGCCCGAATCGGATTCGAGGACCCCGGGATCGGAGCGAGTGGCCGAGGGTCAGTCTCCGTGCGCCCCTGTCGACTTCCACGCCCACTGTCTCCAATTATAGGGAGAGCGCTTGCGCTTCTCCCTCGCTGCGCTCACCCTCTCCGCCCGTCGTCCACCATCTGCTTCGCATGGCGTCGACGTCCCGGCGGGCCGGACCGGGCGGACCCCCGAGTGTCAAGGGGACTCCGGCGGGGTCAGACTCCGGCGGGGTCAGGTCTTGGTCAGACTCCGGCGGCTCAGACTCCGGCGGGGTCGGTCAGACTCCGGCGGGGTCGTCAGACTCCGGCGGGGTCGTCAGACTCCGGCGGGGTCAGGTCTTGAACCACAACAAACTCGCCGATATCCCACCTTCAACCGTTCCGGGCTGGCGGCGTACTGTTGTTCAAGACCTGACCCCGCCGGAGTCCCTTCCCCCGCCGGAGTCCCTTCCTTGCCCTCTAGCTCCTGTGGGCGCTCGCTTGCGGCCTTGGCCTCCAGCACCAGGTCGCAAATGCAGGCGAGGTCTGCGGCCGGCAATCCCGCAAAGCACAGGTACTGGCGATCGCCGTCGTCGATGACCAGGTAGTGACCGGAGTAGTCGTCCCGCGGGTTCGCTACGAAGATCTTGTGGATGGCCGCGATGTCGAGCTTGGTGTCGATGGCCCCGCCATATCCGCGATTCTTCAGCGCCATCGAGCGTGGGGTCACCACGATGCTGGAGCCCTCCCAGCCTCGGGCCATGAAGACGCCGCACACCAACACCGCCAACACGGCGATCCAGGCCGGCACGATACCCATGCCACCCACCGCGATCACGCCGAGCACGGCCAGGAAGAGCGCCGCGTATCGCCCAGGGTGGCGACGGCAACTGCACGCCACGCCGCCGTGGCGCTGGACCACCGTGAGCCGAGCGCTGTGTTTGTCGAGGTTCATCCCCGAGAGTCTACCAGCTACCCGTGCTGGCCATGGACTTCCACGGCTCCTGGAGCGGCAGCGCGCCGCCCTTCTGGAGGAGCTCGACGGAGATGTTGTCCGGCGAGCGCACAAAGGCCATTCGTCCATCTCGCGGCGGCCGGAGGATGGCGACCCCGCTTTCTTGGAGATGTGTACACAGCGCGTAGATGTCGTCGACGGCAAACGCGAGGTGCCCGAAGTTCCGTCCGCCCGTGTAGGGCTCGGTCTGATCCCAGTTGTAGGTGAGCTCGATCTCGGCCGGATCGTCGGGGTCCGACGTACTGATGAAGACGTTGGTGTAGCGACCGGCCTCGCTGTCGTAGCGGTGGGTCTCGCGCACGCCGAGGAGCGCAAAGAAGTGAAGCGCGGCGTCGAGATCGAAGACGCGGTTCATGGCGTGAAGGAAGTGCATCTGAGTCCTCCGGAGAATCCGATGTTTAACCCCGACCACCGACGCTGTACGCTGCCATCGCTACACAGGAGGAGACATGGATCGCGTCGCACTCATCTCGGGCGGAGCCAAAGGCATCGGACGGGCCATCGGCTTGCGGCTGGCCAGCGAGGGATGGTCGGTAGCGTTTTGCTATCGGACCAGCGCCGAAGAAGCGGCAAAGACCGCCTCGGACATCGTCGAGAAGGGCGGCAGGGCTCTTCCGGTCCTGTGCGACGTGTCCGATCCAGAGGCCGCAGCCCGCCTCGTCCAGCAGGTGGAGGAGACCTGGGGCCGCATCGACGCCCTCATCAACTGCGCCGGGCCGTACCACAAGACCGGGATTCTCCGCGAAACTCCCGAGGGTTGGGCGTCGATGTTCGACAACAACCTGCACCCGGTGTTCTATCTGTCCAAGGCCGCAGCGCCGGGCATGAAGGAACGAAAGTGGGGTCGAATCCTGGCCTTTAGCATGGCAGATGCCGACCAGATGAAAGCCAAGCCGATGGTGACCGCCCACTATGCCGCCAAGGTCGCCGTCCTGGTGCTCGTCAAGTCCCTGGCCCGAGCCCTCGCGGCCCACGGCGTCACCGTGAACGCCATCTCTCCAGGCTTTGTGAGCTCGGCGCCCGTCGAGGAGCAACAGGAGATGGGCAAGAAGATCCCGGCAGGCTACGTCGGAAGCGTGGACGACGCCGCAAACGCAGCGATGTACCTGCTCTCTGATGAGGCCCGTTACGTCACCGGTGGCAACATCCACCTGAGCGGTGGCTGGGGCATCTGATCATTTCTCTTCGTCGTCGTGCTCGTGGGTCAGGCCACCGCGCACCTTGACGCCAGAGATCTCCTCGGGCGCCGGTTCCTCGGACTCCAGCTCGACGACGGTCGGATCTGGGTCTGGCTTGAGCCGCCCCTGTGCCACTGCCAACCCAAGAACTGCCAAGAACGCCACGATGACGACTGCACCGCCCACGATCACGGGCATGGCGAAGGCAATGCTCTCACGGTCCGCCGCGTGCCCACCGTGGTCCGTGCGCCGAAGGGCGGAGCGGTCGATGGACGAGGCCGATGTGGTGTGCGTGACTTTTTCGTCGGTGTCTTCGATCTCCTCGACGTCCAGAGGCTCCTGTCTGGATGGGGCACCCAGGGGCGTACGTGCGCGCGCACCGTTTTCTCCAGCACTGTTTCCGACAGTCGGCTTCCCCATCTTTCTAGGATCTCGCAGAACGCTGCCGTCGTCCACCGATCCGTGCAGGAAGTCTATCCGGCGCCGAATCGCGAGCCGCAAGATGTCGACCGACCTGGTTTCTCGTGAGCAGGGCCGTGGATCGGCCGATGGCGCACCTCAGCCACCGGAATGATCCGTGCGGCGCCCGCGTTCGCCCTGGCGTGGAACGGCGCCCTCAGCGAACACCTCGGGGTCCAACCCCAGCCCCTGCGTGACGTGGCCCCGTCAAAGTGGTGCGCGACATTCTGCAGGAAGAAGTCGTTCAAGTGCTCGGTCATGGCGCGAGTCTATCTCCCAGCCGTGATCGCCTCGTTCCAGCTCGGTTAAAATACCGCATGGCCACTTCCGCATCGGCGCTCGAATACTGGTGGGCGCATTACCGGTCCCGCACTCGCGAGATCGAACACCCCGCCGACCGCGTGATCGCCGGTGTTCAAGGGGCAGATCGCCTCGGCTGGGCATTCCTCGCCGGATACGACGGCGCCATCAAGCAGCTCGCCCCTCACCTCGACGCGAACGAGCGGGTCTCTCTGTGCGCCACCGAGACCAATGGCGCGCACCCGCGAAGCATCGAAACGACCGCTCGACACACTCCAGGTGGCTGGAGGATCGACGGCGAAAAGATCTGGTCTACCCTGTCGAATCGGGCAGATTCGATGCTCGTTCTCGTCTCAACGGGCCGCACGGCAGACCGCAACCAGCTCCGGATCGCCCAGGTCAAAGCCACAGACGTCGAGCCCGAGCTCATGCCAGAGACGCCCTTCTGCCCGGAGATCCGTCACTGCAAGATCCGCTTTGACGGCGTACACGTTCCCGAGCTCCTGCCCGGGGACGGCTGGACCGACTGGGTGAGGCCCTTCCGGACCATCGAGGACCAGTTCATCTCCCTGGCTGTCGCCACCTACATCTGGAGACTCGGCGCCAATACCTCGACACTCGTGCGCACCATCCGCGCACTCATCGACGGCGATCGCGACGACCCTCGGACCCACCTCGCTGTGGCCGAGGCCTTCGACGCCCTGCGCAGCCACATCATGCAGATCGACTGGGACGCGGTGGACCCCGACGAGCGGGCGCGCTTCGACCGCGACATCCCACTGCTGAACGTTGCCCAGCGAGCGCGAAAGATGCGCTTGCGGCGGGCACGCGAGCGGCTGGGAAGCCCGTCACCCAGTTAGGAGGGGATCAGTGATGCGGCTCCTCTCACTGCTGGCTCTGATCTCGTGCGCCTCCACATCGGAGCCCGTCGACACCGTGACAGACGATCCGGTCAGCTCGCCCGAGCGGTGCCAGCCCAGAGCCACCATCCAGGGCGCCGATCACACCGAGGGCGATCTGGTCACCATCGCCGTGGACTGCGCCTCGGGAGCCGACCGAGCCGGGTTCGTGCCCTCGATTACCCACGCCAGCCACGCCTTCGCAATGGACCCGAGCTCCTGGACGGCAACGCTGCAGACCGACACCGCCGACGCCGGCCCCGTCGAGCTGATCTTCTCCGTGGCCGGATCGGACATTCCCGAGACGATTCGCACCGAGCTGTGGATAGCCGATGCCTGGCTCGCAGCTGAAAACGAGCCCGTCGATCCGGCGACCTACACGCGGGAGTACGGCCTTCCGGTGCTTCACGTGTTCTCGGACGCGCCCCTGTCGGACGTGTACTCCACCGGAGAGGCCTGGTTCGACGGTTCCCACTACGACATCGAGGTCAAGTGGCGGGGAGCGGCGAGCCTTGGCTACCCAAAGCACAGCTTCACCGTCAAGTTTCCCGACCCCGACGAGAACCACCTCGACGCGTCCGAGTGGGGCCTGAACAACAAAGACCATCTGGTCCTCATCACCACCTTCGACGACAACAGCTACGTCCGCCAGAAGCTCGTCTACGACATCTGGAGCGACATGGCCGACTTCTGGGAGGTCGACCGCCTCACACCGCGGACCTTCTTCGCCGTGATGTACCTCGATGGTCGCTACCACGGACTCTTCACGGCCGCCGATCACGTCGACAACCAGTTCATGGATCAGATGGGCCTGAACCGGGCCGGCAACCTCTATAAGTCCGTGAACCACGACGCGAACTTCAGGCGCACCAATGCCGGCGGGGCCAACAAAGCCACCCTCCATGACGGCTTCGAAAAGAAGGAGGGAACCCCCGACGACTGGAGCGATCTGGATGCGCTGGTCGCCTTCGCGGCCGACTCCGACACCCAGACCTTCTGGGATCAGGCAGACACCTGGATTCGAGTCGACGAGTTCATGGACTGGTTCCTGTTCGTGCACTTCACCGCATCTGACGATTCAGCAGGAAAGAACGCCTATCTGTACAACGATGAGCTGGCCCCGGAGTTCCGCTACGCGCCCTGGGACTTCAACCACACGCTGGGTCAGAACTGGTACACGGCTCGCGTCGGTCCCGATAGCTACAACGACTTTCGCTGGAACAACCAGATCTTCGTGCACTTCCAGGACCAGGCCGAGGCCAACGCCGAGCTCTGGGATCGCTTCGATCAGATGCGGGCGGAGGGTGGACCGCTGCACCTCGACAATCTGCTCGAGCTCACCGACGAGTCCTTCGCTGCCGTCGACGCCGGCGCAAAAAAGGACTGGTTCTTCTGGGGAGAGTCCTACCGGAACTACACCTGGGGCGGCGGCGGTCGTTCCGGGGACACTGACTGGACCGACTATTACGGTGAGCGGGCCTACCTGTACCAGTGGTTGGCGGATCGAGACCAGGCGATGACCCTGCTTCACTAGGCGCTAGACTGCTGACGTGTCTTGGCGCGAGCTCATTGTCGTCCTCCTGTGCGGTGCGGTCTTCGCGGTCGGAACCCCTTTGGTGTGGCCCATCGATGGCAGCGCTCGTTTCGACAAGGAGGACCTGTTCGCTCGAGCGGCACAGGTCGTGAGGGACCACGGCGCAGTTCCGGAAGGGCCGCCCACAGACTTCAACGTCGTGCGATCCACCCAGTGGGATCAGCTGGCGCCCGAGCATCGGGAAGAAATCCAGCGCTTCACGCTCACGGCTCAGTGGCGCTCGGTTGGGACCTGCCAAACCTGTGAGGTCGCGCTCTACCCTGACGGCACCGTCCTGACGTGGGCCATCCATACCAAGACGCAAAAAGACGTGGACAAATTGGAGAATGAAGCAAACCCCGTGGAGACGGAGGAGGTCGAGGAGGTCGAGATTCCGGTCCCCGACGAAGCGGCGGCCCTCGCAATCGCGACCGCCGCGGCCCAACGGGCGACGGACCTGGAGGGATTCAAACTGACCCAGGTCACGCGAACCTGGTCCGGCAAGGAGTGGTTCTGGCGCTTCGCGTTGGAGAAGCCCGGCACGCCATCCCGCTCCATCGTCGTGCGACTGGCGAGCGACGTCGTACGCGGTGTCGACCAGAACTGGAACCTGAAGGGCGCCGCACCACAGACCGACGACCTGAACAACACCGTCGTGCGCTCCCTGAACGCCGCGCTCCTCGGGATCTTCGGCCTCTTTGCCCTCGTGAGGATCGGCAAGCGGCTCGGCGTCGAGCCGGTCCTACAGATCGCGACCTGGTGGACGATCCCGGTCACGCTAGCCGTAGTCACCATCAGCGCGCTACCGTGGGCAATGCGGGGGTCCTACCAGGACTATATGCCCATGGCCACGAAGGCCGCGGTCCTCTCGGCCCAGGTGTTCGCGAACGCCTTCCACTTCGAGGTGCTCCTGCTGGCCTTGCTGGTGTTCGCCGCCGCCGCAACCCTGCCCGACCTGCGCGCCCAGCTGGAGGACGTAGTCCACGCCCGCGTCTCGATGGCCGACGCCACGCGAATGACCGTGCAGGGCATGGGCCTCGCCATCGCCGCGGGTGCGGCACTGGTCGTCACGTCCGGGAGCTTGGTTTGGTTATTCGGAGGGCGCTTCGTGGAGCAGCCCTTCTCGCTCCAGCTGTCGATGGCCCAGGACAACGACCCTTGGATCTACGCACTCTGCGGCTTCTTCGCGGTGGCATGTCTCGAGGAGGTGGCCCACCGCGGATTCATCCTCGGCTGGGTACAGAAGCTGTCGGGCAGCTCCTGGCTTGGGGTTGCGGTCGGAGCGCTGACCTATGGCGGCTACCACGCCGGCATGTATTTTCTGCCTCCCCGAGAGCCCTGGTGGGGCGTCGTTGTCACCATGACGGCGGTCGGAGCTGTATGGGGCTGGGGACGGGTGAAGTTCGGGCTGATGCCGGTGATCATCGCCCACTGGGTCGGCGACCTGTTCATGTCGCTGTGGCCGAAAATGGCTCTCGGGGATGCCCACGAAGTGGTCCTCGCCTGGCTGACCATCCTCGCGCCGTTGGCGGCACTCCCGGCCTGGATAGCCATCCGCGACAGGATCCGAACACCCTGGACGTGATGCTACGTGCAACGGACCGGGCGGCCGCGACAATACGTAGGAGGTTAGTCGGATGTCGGAGGCGCTAGATGGTGCTCTTGCTTCTCGGTCAGCTCGCAATCGCGGAATCGCTACCGGGTCTGACCCTCGACTTCGCAACCAATGACAAGGGCGAGTGGGTCCTGCCCGAGGACCTCGCCGAACCCTTGGCAACCGCCGGCGCAAAGCCCGGTTGGCGGCTCTCTTCAGTAGACGGATTGGTCTTCGACGACCCCCTCCAGGTCCGAAAGGAGGTCGCCCGAGGACCGAGCCGAGAGGTGCGTCTACACTTCCAGCTTCCCTCTGGAGGGGAGACGATCCTGGTGACCTATCGCGTGTCACTGGTCCAGGCCGAGTACGTCGAGACCTTGCCTTGGCCCACGGATTTCTCCGGACTCGAGGCCGGCTGGGTGACGGACGACTCGGGCTTCCCGGGACTGCGAGACGAGGAAGGCGCGGTCTACGCAGCCGATCCGGAGCAGGGAAAGCTGAATGCCGGCGGATCCGGGGACCAGGCGCTGGTGCTCTCCGAGGTCTTCTGGGCGCTCTCCACGTCGACCTGGGCGGTGATCGAGACCGACTCGGTGATGTGGGGAACGGCGGAACAAGCGAAGAAGACCCTCGACGGTGCCGCCCGTGTATCCAGGTGGAAAGGCGAGATCGGTGACCACATGCTCGTCCCGGGAGACGCCGGCATCGACGTGTTCTCGGTGCAGTTTCCGCGGGGCACGCCGCTGCTGCCGTCCTGCAATCCGCGGGTTCCCGAGACCTGCCTCGCGTCTGGGCGCCAGATCGTCGAGCAGCTCTCCGATCGTCCAGGTGCCAAGGAAGAAGCCGCACATCAGCTCGGCATCGCCTGCAGCCAGGGCGTGTACGGCGCCTGCTACGAATCGGTCGCGCTCACCCAGGAATCCCTGGCACCCCACGCCCGCGCATGCGTTGACGACCGGGATCTCGGCGCCTGCAACCGGGTCGCAAAAGCCCGCTTGGAAATGGAAGACGAGCCGAGCGAAGAACTGGTCGGACTCCTCGAATACGCCTGCAATATGGAGGGGTCGGGAACCCTCGGCCAGCGCCTTCGTCGGCTCCAGGATGTCGGTGCCGGCTGCATGATGCTCGCGGGGGTATATGACACCAGGAAGCGGGCTGGACAGGCTCTGCTCGCCCTCGATCAAGCCTGTGTTCTCGGTCGCGCCGAGGCCTGCGAAAGGGCCGCCGAGCGCCGTCATCAGGCTTTTGCAGCCCGCACCGTCCGGGAGTGCGAAAACGAAGAGCTGGCCATCGCACCCTCTTGCGTCGAGCTGGGCCGCCTCCTACAAGACGCCCCCATCGCTACGGCTACCGTGGATGAGTTTGGCGCCTTTCTGCGAGGATGTTCCCTAGGATCCGCCGAGGGCTGCCTCGCACTCGGGGACTATGTGGACCGCTGGGGCATCGACAACGAACGGGTCGTGACCGCCGAGACCGAGCTCGGAGCATCCTGCGGCGACGGCGAGCTGCGAGCTTGCCTCGGTGCCGGGCATCTCCTGGTTCGCCACGACCCCCGCAGCACAGCATACGGAGAAGCCCTGTCGCTGTTCGACAAAGCCTGCGAGGGCGGCCTCGCGCCAGCCTGCATCGCCGGCGCCCGACAACGCAGGATCAAGGCCGCAAAACAGATCTCGGCACCCGAGCAGGAGGAGATGTGGGACAGCGCCTGCACCCTGCACGATCCCGAGGGATGCGCCGGTCTGGGCGAGCGAAACGTGCGCAGCAAGGACACCTGGTCCGACGCCTTCACAGCATGGAGTCAGGCCTGCGAACTGGGAAGTGCCCACTCCTGCTCCCAGCTGGGAGACCTCGTAGACCGCAACCACGATCCCGCCTGGGAGGGCGAACAAGCCCGCGATGTCTACCTCTCACGCGGGTGCGACAACGGCGATCCCGAGGGTTGTTACTGGCTCGCCGCCGATCAGCTCGAGCCCAGGGAGCCGCCTGAGGAGTCGACGTATCTGTTGCTGGAGCAGTCCTGTGATGGCGACTACGGCGACGGCTGCGCGGCACTAGCGGATGTGCACCTCGACCGAAAAACCAGCTTCGACGACGAGATCGCCGCCCGCCACCTGGACTCGGCGTGCGCGAACGGCCACTATGACAGCTGCCGGATCCTGGGGACGATGTACCTGCGTGGAAAGGGCGTGGAGCGCGATAGGCGGCGCGCCAACGAGCTTCTGGAGCGCTTCCGTGTCAACGCCCGACGCAAACACGTGCGTCTCGGCCTGAGCATCGGCATGGTCAACGTCGCCGGTGGAGAGCTGGAGCTCGTGGCGCCGATCCCGGTCGGACCTGCGATCTCCGTGGTCGGCCAGTACACTTACCTCCCGTCGATGGGCGCTGTGCTGGTGCTGCTCGAGGGTGACACCGCTCCCGTCACACCGCCAAACCTCGAGGTCCTCGGCGCCTCGGCTCGCATCTATCCAAACACCCAGGCCCGCGGCCCCTATGGCTCGGTGGGCGTGAACCAGGTCACCGCTCGCGGCGGCAGCGTGCGCCGAGACCGCACCCGCTTCGGCTGGAGTGCAAGGGTGGGCATGCGCAACGACAACAAGGGTATCTACACCGGAATGGAGATCGGACTCGGGCAGTACGGCCTGGTGAAGCTCGAGGACTTCGACGAGGACGAGACGGGTGTCATCCCACTGATCGTGCCGACCTTTGCCTTCTCCTTCGGGGCCGCGGTCCTCTAGGACGACCCCTCATGAGGGCGGCGGGAGGTGCCCCGCAAGGACCTGACGACCCTCATGAGGGCGGCGGGAGGTGCCTCGAAAGTTCGTACGACCCTCATGAGGCCGCCCGAAGGTGCCCCGCAAGGACCTGACGACCCACATGAGGCCGTCCATCAATCCGTCGTGGATTCCACACCAAGCATCCGAGGCCGTCCTCCACTCCGTCGCGGACTCCACACCAGCCACATGAGGCCGTCCATCAATCTGTCGTGGATTCCACACCGAGCATCCGAGGCCGCCTATCAATCCGTCGTGGACTCCACCCCAAGCATCCGAGGCCGTCCATCAATCCGTCGTGGATTCCACACCAAGCATCCGAGGCTGCCCATCAATCCGTCGCGGACTGATCGCTGACCGCTGCTTCAGCGCTTCCTGCCCTTCTTCTTCGTGGGCTCGGGCTCCGGCTCGGGCTCTGGGATCACCGCGGGCGCGAGCTCGGTCGTAGACGGTCCAGACTCGTCGGAGACCACCAGCCACAGCCCGTCCATATGCGCGACATAGGCCGCCTCGAAGCCATCGATCGCCGCAGTGAGCAGATGCTCTAGATCCGAGCGCGTCGCCGCATCGATGAACGCGTCGAGGACCGGCGCCTGGAACTTCTCCGGAACAACGACGGTGCCCGGTCCACCCACCACCAGCCATGCCGATCGAATGCCCTTGGGGCCGCTGTACTGGAGCAGATGCAGACCCTCGGTGAGATCGGCCTTGTCGACGATCTCGACGCCGTCCACCCACGGCCCGAGTCCGGTGTCGGGCACGGCGTTCACCGTGTGGCGCACCGGGTTGTCCAGCTCCTGCACGACCAGCGACTGGCCGGACACGGGGTAGCCGGGAGGCCAGTTTATGACGGCGTCGAAACCCAGCGCGGTCCGGATCTCTCCCCGAGCTTCGTCCTCGCTGCCACCCTCGGCGGCGAGAGCGCCGCGGAGCAGGAAGGCGCGGGCGGCGACTGCAGCGTCGACGACCTCGGTGAGGCAGCTCAGCTCGGCCACCGCCAGGTCGAGGTGGTCGGCGGTCGCGATCATGTCGTCGATGCCCAGTGCCGCCTCGGCCCGCACCAGCTCGGCCCTGACGGCGCTGTTCTGGGTCGGTTGGCGGGCACAGCGACGGACGGCGATGTCACCGAGGCCTTGGGGTGGCTTGGTGCGCAGCTTTCCGACGTCGATGGCGGTCAGCTGATCGACGGGCAGACCCGACCTCTCCGACGCCGCTGCAATCAGCGCCGCCGCTTCTCCGCCCTCGTGAACGAGGGGGATCCCAGCGAGTGCGGTGGTGGCGAAGAACAGGAGCATGAAACCTGAACGCTTCTAGCCCCCCCTCTTGTTCCCGGTCAAGTCCCGGGCCTTCGGTACGAGATCGTAGGTTTCGTCCGGCCGGCGGGTGGAGGTCGTCGGGAGTAGTGCCGTGGAAAAGCTCTTTCTAGCGGCCTCCGGCCGGCGAGGGGCACGCCCCTCCGCACACCCGGCCAATGGCCTTGACTCCGGACTTGACTCATCCCCCGCATCGAGAGTTGGTGTCAAAGCTATAGCAGATGTCGACCTGCCCCCCCGCCGCGACCTGAACCGGAATCCGAGTGCTCTCTCCCGAGGTGCTGTACACCTCGAGGACGTGGGTGCCCGGCGGGAGCTTGTAGCCAGCTCCGCTCTTGGACAGCGTCTGGCCGCGCAGCTTCACCGTCGCCCCGCTGGGGATGGTCTTCACGACGACCAGGCCGGTCGGGCGCTCTGGCTCCGGCGTCGGCGCGGGAGTTGGGGGATCCGGCGTAGGTGTCGGCGTTGGAACTGGTGAAGCACCCGGAGAGGGAAGCGTGATCACGACCGGAGGGGGCCTCGGATCCGGGCGAGGAGCAGGCGTCGGATCCGGTGCGGGCTCGGGTTCCTGAACCGGCGGCTCGACAGGAGCGGGATCCGGCTCGGGAGCGGGCGCCGGGGCGTCGATGGCTGCGGGGTCGACTGGCGGGTCAGTCGGCTGCGAGGTGGCCAACCAGCCGATCACAGCGACCAACACCACCACGATCAAGGCCATGCCCATCACGACGACGGTGCCCCCACCGAGGAGGGCGCCCATGGCGAGTCCCGAGCCTCCCGACTCCTGAGGAGTGGGAACCGCGACGACGGGAGCCGGTATCGGGGTGGCCTCGGCACCGCTGTCCAGGGTCAGCGTCGTGCCCGTTCGCTCGTCCTGCTCGAACTCGGTGAGCGGGGGAACGTTCGCCTCTGCCCACTCCCGGAGGATGGTGGCGTCCATGTCCTTGCGCAGGCGGCGGCACCGGTCCTCGACCTCGCGCGCTGCAGGCCGCTGCTCGTAGTCATAGGTGCGCATCCAGCCGGCGAGCTCGAGGATCTTCCGGATCTCGGGGTCGTCGAGGAGGGCCTCGGGCACCTCCAGTTCCTCGATGTCCTGGGCGGGTCCGTCGGTTTCGAACTGCACCGTCGGCGCCGCATACCGAGGCCGTTCGCCGGTGATCATCTCGTGCAGTGTGACGCCGAGGCTGAAGACGTCGCCCTTGGGATCCTCCACACCCTCGAGTCGCTCCGGCGCGATGTAGCCGGGCGTTCCCCCCAAAGCCTGGCGGGTCTTGTACTCCCGCTCCTCGAAGTTGGCCTTTGCAATCCCGAAATCGAGCAGACATACGTCGCCCGACGGCGTGACCTGGATGTTGTCGGGCTTGATGTCACGATGCAACAGCTGGAGGGGTTTGCCGTTGGGGCCCGCTTGGTTGTAGGCGTTGTGCAGCGCCCTGGCGATCTCCTCGATGATCTCGAGGGCAACCCCAGCTGGGAACGGTCCATCTTCGAGGATTGCCGAGCAAGAACGCCCGTCAACGAAGTCCATGACGACGGCCCAACGGCCGCCGAGCATCACCGGCGGTTCCACACCGACAATTGCCCGATCTCGGAGCAGTCCGAGAATGCGGGCCTCGTCCCGAAAGCGCTTCAGCAGCGCGTTGGGAGGCGATTCGTCGTGCAGTACTTTGACCGCCACTTCTTTGGTGAAGCCGGTCGCAGTCTGCAGACGGGCCCGGTACACCTTGCCGAAGCCGCCCTGGCCTAGGACCCCGAGAATGTGGTAACTGACACCGTCTTCCGACACACTCCCTCCGCGCGGAGTGTAACTCCATCATTGTGCTCAGCATCGCACCCACGGCCACCGGAGGCCCCACATGCGTCCCTATGTAGTGTTCTTGGTGTTTGCCGCCTGTGCCAAACCAACGACCCCAGCCGTCCCGGAGAACCCACAAGGTCTGACGGACGGTCCCACCGCACACACGGAATCGGTGCAGCAGGACTTCGCCGACGCTCACATGAGCACCCACAACACCATGATCACCACGGCCCGAGACGCGGTCATCAACGGCAAGCTCGAGGCGGTCAAAGAGCCCATGACCTGGCTCGCCCACCATCCGCCCCATCCATATGTCCCGCCGCAAGCCGACAAATACTTCGTGCAGATGCAGGGAGCTGCGCGCGTCGCAGCCAATGCCCACACGCTCTCGGCGGCGGCAACTGGCATCTCGACGGTCGCCACCATCTGCGGAGAGTGCCACCAGGCCCTCGAGCTCAAGCCGGCGTACAAAGAAGAGATCCCGCCCGATGATCGCGACGGTGTGGCCTGGCACATGGCGCGCCACCGCTGGGCCGCGGATCGCCTCTGGGAAGGCATGATCATGCCCAGCGACACCCTGTGGAATCTGGGAGTGGCGGGCCTGCAAGAAGACGCTCTCCACGGAGAAGAGCTCCACGATGGCGAGAAGATGTCCGACGACGAGAAGAAGGTCGCGGACTGGCTGCACACGCTGGGTGACATGGGGTACGACGAGACGAGCACGAAGTCCCGCGCCTCGTTCTTCGGCGAGCTGATGAACTCGTGCAGCGAGTGTCACTCGACCATGCGGGCCATCGAGCCCCCGACTCCCGCACCGGAGTAGCGGGATTCTGCCAGCCCCCTCGCGAGATTCACGCGCTTTTCAAATCGACTGAGACTAGGGTTCACCTCCACCCGCCATGTTTGACCGCGACGGGGGTCGATAGTGGAAGTCGCGATCTTCTTAATGTTCTTGGTCATCCTGGCCGCCTTCTGGCTGTTGCCTGTCGGTGTGGCTCTGGCCGTGGCCTGGTCTCAGTCCAGGACCATGCGCGGTCTCCGCGCCCGTATCGAGGCCCTCGAGAAGGCCGAGCCCAGAACGGCAGCGCCAGTCCCGGTCGCGGCGCCGGTCCCGACCGTCTCGCCAAAGGTCTCCGAGCCCGAGCCACCTGACCAGGCCCTCGAGCCCGAGCTGGAGCCAGCAGCTGACCAGGCCTTCGAGCCCGAGCCATCGAGCGAGCCGACTGCACCCGAGCCAGCAACCGCGCCTACGCTCGCGCCGACACCCACGCCACCGCGAAAACCCAAGAAGTCCCGGCCCAAGAAGCCGCCCATGGCGCTGCCGGCGCTCCCGTCTCCCGAGCGCGTCGCGGTATGGATCGCCGCGTCCCTGGGTGGGCTCGCCCTCGTACTGACCGCGCTCTTCGCGCTGGTTGCGGCGGTCGAGCGAGGCTGGCTCGGACCGGCCGCCCGGGTCAGCACTGGACTGGCAGTCGGCACCTTGATCTGGGGATTCGGCGCCTGGCGTAGGGCCGATCGTCCCTGGGCCTCCTCGGCCCTCTCCGGCGCTGGGGCGGCAACACTGTACGGCTCTCTGTACGCCGGCTCTGGGCTCTACCACGTCATCCCGAACTGGCTGGCCTCGGTGCTGATGATCGCGGTGACGGCCGTAGCCACCCTGCGAGCCGCGAAGACCGGTCAGCGGTTCATGGCTCACATCGCCCTGATCGGCGGACTGCTCACCCCGGTGCTGGTGTCCACTGGCGAGAACCATCCCGTGACGTTCTTCGCCTACCTGGCGCTGCTCTGCGCTGGGGTGGTCGCGGCTGCGGTGAAGCGGGGTTGGTGGGATGTCATCGGCCTTGCCGCAATCGGCAGCGGACTGCTGCATCTCTCTTGGACTGTCACCTGGTATGCCGCCGACCAGACTCCGTACGGGCTCCTGGGCGCGTTCCTCCTCGTTCTGCCATTCGCCGCAGCGTCTGCCTCCCGAGACAAGCCCGTCTACTTCGCCGCAGCACTCGGTGGGACGGCCCTCTCCGCGCTGGCCCTGCCCTGGTTGGTGCCCGTGGACCCGGTCTTCTACGACCCGCGCTCTGGAGAGATGGTCATCCGCACGTCCTCGGAAGCGGCCCTCTACGCTGCTCTGGCCGTCGCCCTGTTCCCGGTGCCCCTGTGGCTCGCCGGACGCCGACAGGAACACGACGCCGCGGGTTTCCCTGGCGCCATCGTCGCGACCGTGCTCCCAGTCGCCTTCGTCTCGACCTGGGCTGCAACCGAGGCCCCCCCTGGCATGTGGCTCGCAGTCGGCAGTGTGGTCGCCCTCGCCACCGGTACCCTCGCCACCTTGGCACACCAGAAGAGCGCCCGCGGACTGTTGTCCGTGCCCATCGCCGCCGGCTTCGCGCTGCTCGTCGGCATGGGATCGGGAGCGCTCTCGGGCGCCAACTATGGACCGGCGGCCTGTGCCCTCGTGATCTTCGGCCTCGCCTTGGCCCGCTCCGCCGGCTGGGGTTGGATGATGGCACCTGTCCTGGCCGGTAGTGCCCTTCCACTCCTGGGTTCCGCCCCGCTAGCTCAAGAGCTCGGCCTCACCTGGAGCCTGGCGCCGATCCTGGTCGCAGCCGCGCTGATCTCGCAGATCCCCCTGGTTGTTCGCTGGGAAAGCGCCCCACGCATCCCCGCAGCCGTCGCCGCCCTGACCGGCCTCGTGCTGCTGTGGCCGCTGCACGCGATCTGGAAGGCTGGACTCGGGGACGGCATCCTCGGGCTGGTGCCGCTCCTGATCGCTGGGAACGCCATGCTCGCCGCGGCCGTTCTCCTCCGGAACCGACAGGTCGGCAAGAGCGATCCAACCCTGGCCCTGTTCGTCGGCGTGGTGCTCTTCGGGATCTCCGCTGCACTGCCCATGCAGCTCCAAGAGCGCTGGCTCACCGTGGCCTGGGCCATCGAAGCCGCGGCCCTCGCCGGCATCTCCAGTCGGGTCACCAACCCGCTGATCCGCTGGTTCAGCCTGGGACTCAGCGTCGTCGTCGGCGTGCGCCTGTTGGCCAATCCCTGGGCGCTGGAGTGGGGCGACGCCACCGGATGGCCGATCCTGAACTGGACGCTCTACTCCTGGGGTGTGCCGATGGTCTGCGTAGCCCTGGTCGCGCTGTGGCTGCCACGCCGAGGTGACCCCAAGGACCCCCTGCGCTGGACGACCCTCCCCCTCGGGATCCTGTCGCTGTTGATCGGTTTTGCCCTGGTCAATGTCCAGGTCTCCCACGGCTTCCAGGACGCCGGTCCCATCGAGCTCGGAGGACATGGCATCTATCAGGGCATGGTGCGGTCCATCGCCTGGGCACTGTACGGGCTGGCGATCCTGTTCGCCGGGTTGTTCGGCAACATCCGCGCCCTGCGCTTCGTCGGCTTTGCGTTCGTGCTCGTCGCCGCCGCCAAGGTGTTCGGCTTCGACCTGTGGGATCTGTCCGGCTTCGTCCGGGTCGGCTCCATCGGCGCCCTCGGCGTCACCCTCATCGTCGCCGCCTTCCTATTCGAAAAACTCGTGGTTCGCGGCTTCCGCGACGCTCCCGTCCAACCTGAGAAAAGCCCATGATCGCTCTGCTCCTCGCCGTAGGTCTCGCCCAGGGTGCCGACCACCAGGTCTTCCCACTCATGGCGAATGTCACGCTCCCCGAGACCGGCACCGTGCGCATCCACGTGCCGCCGGAGCTCCGCTCGCCCGCAGATCCACGCGATGCGTCGGACCTGATGCTGGTGGACGCCGAGGGACGCCCGGTTCCCATCGCCCGCATCGACTCGGCGCGGCGCTGGGACGACAACTGGTTCCCGGACGCCGCCGAGGTTCCCACCGACGACCCGAATGTGTGGGAGATCGACGTCGGCGAGCGCCCGGTGGATGGCCTCCGGATCACCGTTGCCCGGGCCGGACTCGGAACCACCGCGACGGTGCGCGACGCCAGCGACAGGGTCGTCGGTGGCCCCACATTGGTCTGGAGGATGCACGATCGATCCCAGGACAGAGTCGGCATCGAGCCCACCTCGGGCAAGCTCTTCGTCGGGCTCCAGCACCACGGATCGGCCCCCCGCCACGCTCCAGACATCCGCCCGCTGCGCCTGACCGAGCTCGGCGTCGAGGAAGAGACCGTGGTTGTTCCTGTGAACGAGCCGCTGCTACAGGAGAACGGCTGGGCGCGCTACGACATCGAACTGCCGAGACCGCTGCCGGTGAAGGCCGTCCGAGTCCTGCCTTCGGAGCCGATCTTCAGCCGGTTGGCCGGGGTCACGTCTACTCCGTGGGAGAGCACTCCAGAGGCCCATCTGACCTATCAGCTCTTCCCGGACCAGAAGGTGACGATCCGCCGGGTGTCCTTTGGCGACGTGTCGGTGGATGCCGCCGACATCGGTGTTTCCTCCTCCGAAGATCACCTCACCCTGCTCATCGATGCCAACCAGCAGACGACCCTGACCGTGCCCGAGGTCGCCCTGGTGATGTCCGGCGTGCACCTCATGGTGACCGATCCCGGCCCAGGGCCGCACACCCTGTACGCGGGCGCCCAAGCCGGCACCTCTCCGCTCTGGGATCTCGCCGCGGCGACGCCGGAGCTGGCTCGGGTCCAGGTCTCCGTGATCGAGCCCGATGGCATCCACGCCAACCCCGCATGGGTGCCGCCAGAAGTTCGCGCAAACCTCGTGAATCCGAGCACTGAGATCAACCTGGACCGATTCTCCTGGCGACGCCCTGTCGAGGGAACGGGACTCGTGCGGATCCCGCTGTCCGACGACGTCCTGGCCCACGCGCGCTACAACCTGTCCGACCTGCGCCTCGTCACCGAAGACGCGCGTCAGATCCCCTATCTGCTCCGACGTCGAGGCGGAGAACACGCCTGGGAGAACCTGGAGATCACGCGAACCGAGCGCGGCAAGGTCTCGATCATCACCGTCGAGCTGCCCTATGGCGACACGCCGGTCTCGAGCGTGCACTTGTCGAGTTCCGCCCCCGTCTTCTCCCGAGACGTCGCCGTGGGACGCCCGAGCGGCGCCCAGCTCCGAACGTTGCGCGCCGTGCGTTGGGTCGGCACCGATCGGCCGGAGAGACTCGGCATCGAGATCGGTGGACGGGTCGGCAGCACCCTGGTCATCTCCATCGAAAACGGCGATGATCCGCCCCTTCCCATCGAGGACATCGAGGTGCGCTGGCCCGCCTGGGAGCTCTTGGCGGTGCTACCCCAAGGCGGCGTCGAGCTCTACAGCGGAGACCACGGCCGGGACGCCCCGGACTACGACATCATCCTGCTCTCCGAGGAGGTCCGCCGCCGCGCCGTGGACGTCGCGACCCTGGGAGAGCGCACCGCAGTCGAACCTCCGCGGCTCTCGGGGCTCGATCGCTTCCTGCTCGCCGGCGGTGTCGGGATCCTGGTGCTCGGACTCCTCGCGCTCTTGCTAGCACTCCTGCGCGCGGTGCCCGAGGAGGTGACCGAGCCCGAGCCCGAACAACCGGCCACATGAGCGATCCGTCAGTTTGGAAGCACAGGCAGGGTGTCGGTGCCACGCTCGTGCCAGATTCCCTCGTAGCTGCCCAATCCGTCTGGGAAGACGTAGAAGTACGACCAGCCGCCATCGAGCAGGTCGAGATCAAAAGAGCGATCCGACAGACCATCGCCGTCTTCGTCGAAACTCAGGGTCTGCAGGCCGGAGTTCACGGTCGCCGTCGATACGTCGGTGTAGGCGAGCGACGCCCACTGGACGCCGACCCCACAACACATGACATCGACTGGCGGCAATCCGGGAGCGACGTGCACGATGGTGAGGCGATGCTGACCGGCTCCCACCGGCGAGAGGTCGTCCACGATCTGGAGGTCCTCGTGGGCACCAGCCGGGCCGATCATCGCCAATGTGGTGTACTCGCCAAGAATCAGGTCGAAATCGAAGAGGAGTTCGGAGGCCCCGGTGTATGGATCTCTGGCATCCAACTGATAGGTGGCCTGAGGAGCGGGCACATAGTCCAGACCGTTGGGGTCGGTGTTCTGTCCGCGCAGCAATGGGTCTGCATTGATCGGCGACGGGTCGCCGTTCAGGTGTACGTTCACCGCCGGCACGTCGACGAGTAGGTGCACAATCCGAAAGAAGCCGGTGGTAACGGGGATGTCGGTATCCGTGTCGGTGTCGGTGTCCGAGTCGGCGTCGGCGTCGGCATCGCTGTCGGCGTCCGAGTCGGCGTCCACGTCAACGTCTGCGTCTGCGCCGCTGTCCGCGAGGTAGCAGCTGCCATCGTCACCCCCTGTCAAAACCGTCGGGGCAATCGCCGCCACCGCCACAGCCCACGAGCAACATCAAGAACAGCTGAACCACGAGTACCTCCGCCGAGTGCGTATATCGAGGCCGCCCCGAGTTGGCGATCCGGCAAGCACGTCATCCGCAATCGCTCGCCGAGAACGGAGCGATCCTGAACGGGCCATCTAGGGCTTTTCGGCGCAAATCCTCAAGTTCCGGCCAAACCCACCGTTCGGGAGCAAAGGGAAACGTCCCCGGAGACCCCGATCGCACCCAGCCCACCGGCCCAAGGAAACGCAGCCGTCCGTCGACGTGTGTTGGCGGTGTACCTGCTCGCCGGGGCGACACTAGGCCCCGCCTATTCCGCGTTCTTCGCCTTCTTTGGGGCATGGAACAGCCTGCTCGCACCGGCCGCGTTCACCGTCATCACCGCAGCGGCCGCAATCCTCTACAGAGCGGGCCGAGATCGCGAGGCCGCGGTGATCCTGGTGCTCGGATTCTGGGCCGGGCCCGCGTGGTGTGCCCTGTTCAGCGGCGGAATCTACTCGCCGCTCGTGATCTGGCTCACGCCCGCTCCGTTCATGGCCGGCGCCGTGCTGGGGCGGCGGTGGGCCTTGGCAACCGGTGTGCTTTCGACCCTGTTCGCACTGACGCTGGGCTTGTTTTCGCTGCATTCGGTCTTCCCCAACGAATTCGCGGCGGATTCTGCCAAGCACCTGCTGTTCGTGCTGACGAGCACCTCCGCCATCGGTCTCATCACCCTGTACGGCTACACCACCTCCAAGCTGAACGAGGATCACGTCGTCGCAATGGAGGACAAACACGCTCAACTGGAAGCCTCCGCGAAGGCCATCGACGCGCAAGCCGCGGCGAGATTGCTCCTGCTCGACAACCTCGAGCAAGGGGTGCTGACCATCAACTGCGACGGCACCATCGCCGAGGAGCGCTCGGCGGCGGCAGATGCCTTCTTGGGCGTGCCGACACCAGGCTCCACCTTTGCAGAACACCTGGGACAGCACGACGGCGTCGCTGGAGCGATGTTCGAACTGGGCCTGGAGGCGCTCTTGGAGGCCTATTTGCCCCGGGATCTACTGCTCTCCCAGCTCCCGGCGAAGTTCCAGGTCGGCGAGTCTTCCTTCGTGATCGAGTACAAGGTGCTCGAGCGAAAAGAAGAGATTCAAGCTCTACTCACGGTGATCACCGACGTCACGATCCAGCTTCGCCATCGGGCGGCCGAGGAAGCAGCTCGAGAGACGATGAGTATCTTCGAGCACTACACCCGGGATCGCGAGGGTTTGTACGCCTTCTTCGACGCCACCACGCAAGGTGTCGAGCGCATCGCCGGTGACGACATCGACGAGACGACACTGAGGCGGGAGCTGCACAAGATCAAGGGTGTCACCGCTCAGTTCGGCTTGACCTCCATGGCGCGCCACTGCCACATCATCGAAGACGAGATCGCGGATTGCGGGCGGTTCACGACCGAGCTGCGCCAGAGGGTGCGCCATGTTTGGGCAGAAACGATGGACCGCCTCGCCAGCTTCCGCGCGGTTCGCGATGAAGAGCACTTGTCCATCGAAGCGGACGCCTTCCACTCCCTGGTGGACGCAGTGCGCGACCAGCACCCCTACGACGAGATCCATCGCATGCTGGTCGAGTGGAACTACGTGCCGACCCGGTTGCGCCTGCGTCGCTTGGAGGAGCAAGCCACAGCGCTGGCGCAACGAATGCGCAAGGGCCACGTCGAGGTGCAGATCGAGGACTGCGGCATCCGACTGCCATCCCAACCCTGGGACGGGCTCTGGAACGCCCTGACCCACGTCGTGCGGAACGCCATCGACCACGGCCTCGAACCCGCCCTCGAGCGACGCTTGGCCGGAAAGCCCTCCGTCCCTACCCTTTCATTCGCTACCCGGGTCATCGGCAACCAGCTGTTGGTGACGATCGCCGACGACGGCCGTGGCATCGCGTGGGAGCACATCCGCCTGATCGCCGCGGACAGAGGATGGCCCGCCGAGAACCGCGAGGACCTCATCCAGGTCCTGTTCACCGACGGCGTGAGCACGCGGGTATCGGTGACCGAGATCTCCGGTCGCGGCGTGGGCATGTCCGTGTTGGCCAACGCGGTAGAGGAACGGGGCGGCCGGATCGACATCACGAGTGAGCCAGGCCACGGAACCCGTGTCGACCTGACGCTTCCACTGTTGCGAGCCATGAAGAATCGGCGGCGCATGGCCAGCTAGCGGGCCACACCCTCAAAACGCCAGGACAGGTCGGCTCCCGGCGCCCAGCTGAGCACCACGTCTCCAAAGGGGCTCGACAGCAGCAGCTCCAGATCTCCCGCCGCGCCATCGTCGAAGTTGTGCACACCAGCGAACCTCAGCACGATGTGGTCGCCCTCGATGAAGTTGTCGGCGGTGCTGTACAGCTGCTCGTCGTGGCGCAGCTTGAAGAGGGGCCGCAGGATCGCAAGCTCCCGAGGCAGCTCGATGAGCACATTGTCGGCGCCGTACTTGGTCTCCACCTCCAGCGAGCTCTTTGGGGCGGCGGACTCGACCAGCTTGTCGAAGGTGGACTTGAAGGTCGGGTGACGCCGGGCAGAGGGATGGTCGACTTCGGAGTTTCCAGCGGCCACTTCGGTGCGCTTTTGCTCTTTGAATGCCTCGGACTCGCCGATCTTGTACTCGTCGGTGTCGACCCAGACAACGGCCTCGTTGCTGATGAGGATGGCCCGGTGATGCACCACATCGGCCTGGGTCTTCGGGGCACCGTCGAGGTCGAAGGCCACCTCGATCGTGCCAAATGACGTGGAATCATTGGCGAGGACTGCGGGCACCGAGGGCTCGACGACCATGGCGTGGTAGGCGTTCGGGTACATGTCGGTGACGTGCAGCGCGAGCACCAGGGTCGCGTTGTGCAGGGCGCGGGTGCTGCGGTTCTCGACGGACAGGTTCAGGCCGGAGCCGAGCAGCGGCGGATCGACGACCAGATCGAGGTAGGTGTCCTCGGGGAAGATCTCCCAGAAGTGGGGCCCGAGGATGTCGTTGCAAAAGGCGATGTCGGAGATGATGAAGTCCCACTGTTTTTGAGCGCGGCGGCGCGCGAAGTGGTCGAGGACCTTGGTGCGCGCGGCGTCGTCCTTGCCCTGATCGAACATCATGCGAGCCATCTGCAGATCGGGACTGAAGTAGCCAGCCCCCAGCATCGTCGACTGGTACAGCTCCCGGATGAACCCGCCCTCTCGTGACTTCTTGAGGTAGGTCCTCATCTTGTAGGGATCGAGCATGTCGGTGAGCTGCTCGGCCTGCTTCGGGTAGTAGGCGGCGGACTGCTGGAACGCGAGCATGGCCTGCTTGTCCTGACCATCGCGCTGGTGCAGGACGCCGAGGAGCAAGAACGCCGGTGCCGAGGACTCCGGGTGCTCGTCGATGTAGTCCTCCAGGAGCCTGGCGGCAGCCATGTGGTCTTCGAGATCTTCGCCTTCGATCATCGACAATGCGGCGAGGAGGTGGGCCTCTTTCTCGTGGGGAGCCTTCTCGATAGCGAGCTCTGCACTCACCCTCGACGCCGGCCAGTCGCCATTGTGAGCGGCCAGATAGGCGCGATCCCGCAAGACAGAAAGCTCGTCCCACTCCTCCACGTACTCGTAGTAGACCTCCGAATAGGAGAACAACGCGTCGAAGAGCTGCTGCTCGGTGTCGGTGATGTCCCGCAGAAGCTCCCGATGCGAGGCCTGCCGCTCCTTGAGTTCACCCAGAAGTTCCTGTGCTTTGGCGCGATCGACCGAGAACTCTCCGGCCGGGCTGATCATGCTGGCCTCTCCCGACACCGACACCACGCTGAGGGTGGAGAGCACGAGCTCGCTGGTGAGCTCCCACATCGCCTGCTGATCGTCGGCCTCGACCTGCTTGGCGTACAGCTGCATCTGGATGGCCATCAGCTCTTTGCGAGCCTCGAGGATCTCCGGCGCCACATCTCGATAGTCCTGCATGGCGAGCTGGCTGAGATAGTCGTGCAGCGTGTCCTGCTGATCGAGGGCCTGGTCCATCTGGTGAATGACGCGCACCGTCTTGTCGATGTCGTAGCCCGGGTCGGCGATTCCCTGATCGAGCTTGGCGTACACGGGCTCAAAGGCCTCTTTTGCGGCCTCCTCTTGTGCAGTTCTGGCGTTCTCCCAGGCGGCTTGACGACTCTTGTGCATCCACGCGACCGCCCCAACGCTCAGGAGCGCGACAGCGGAGGCTACTCCCAAGCAACCAGCGAGCCAGCGGCGTCCCGAGGCACCGGATATGGATTCACTCATTCGCAGGTCTCCAGCCTGCCAGACTAAACCATACGAACCACTCAGACTTCCCGGCGACGCCCCAGGAGGACTGCCAGCCCCAGGGCAACCAGTGATGGAAGCAAGGGAGCGCCGGCAAAGTCGACGCCGGGCCTCAGCAACACACCGACATCGGGAGCAGTCGGATCGGCGACAAAGACCGGGTCGTCGTCCATCTGATCGGGATCCACGAACGCCCGCATCCGGGTGAGATAGCCCCCGTGTCCCAGCGCAACAGCAGCTTCGGGCTCCAGAACCGCGAGCAGCTCTGTGGCCGAGGATGCGTACTCGACGGTCCAGTTGCGACCCTGGGTCCGGTTCTGCTCGGAGCGCAGGCGCTTTTCGTAGCCCTCGGTGTTCAACACGCCATCGAGATCGGGAATGACCTCGGTCCAAGGCGCAGAAGGAGCCATGCGCTCGTCGGAGAGCACATAGGCGGTGATGGGCATGTCGTCCTTGGCAGTGAGGGCCGTCAGCTTCAGGGGCACCGACGGCTCGGTCATGCCGCAGTCCAGCACCAGGGTCTCCACCGGACCGGCGACCGCATCGGACACCAGCGTCACGCCGATGAACTGGTAGCCGTCATCGACATACTCGCCGATGGGCACGTCGGCGCCGGCTGGCAGCGAGTAACCCTGGTCGGTGAGCCAGCCGAGGAGCGACGCCGTGTCGCCGCCGAGGAGCTCGATCTGGTAGGGGCCAACGACCGCTTCGCCGAGCAGATAGGAGTTCGAGGCCTCGGGCGTGAGATCGGGCAACTCGAAGGACGGCACCTCGCTGCAGCCGCCGACCCCCTGTACGAGGGACTCGTGACCCGGACCGACGAAGCGGGGCGCCGTGGCACGCTCGAGGGCGTCGAACAGGCCAGCTGGGGCCACCGAGACATCGTTCTCGACGTCGAAACCACTGGCCACCGGGATGATCCACCCAAAATCCTGGCCGGGAACGCCTCCAGCAAACTGAACCTCGACAAAGGCCGTCCACTCCTTGGGGCCGTCCTGGCGGAAGAGCACACGCTCGCCGCTCTGTTCCACTGGATCGGGCGCGGCAAAGGTTCCACAGGCGTTGGCGACCACGGCCATGAGTAGCAAGAACACTGGAACCCCCCTCTCGATACCCACACCGACGCCGTGACTCGCCGTGACATTCAAAGGAAGTTCGAGACACCCGTGGCCGACCCTCACCAGAGGACGTAAACGGTTGCTCCCGATCAAGTACCTACTACACAGAACGATCCTCTGGGATAATGAATGAGGATTCATTCAGTCAAGGAGCCTCCATGTCCGCGTCCATCGAAACCTCCGATCTTCCGGCCCGCATCGGCGGAGATTTCCTGCTCACGTCTCCAGGTGACCTCACGATCTTCACCCCGGAAGCGTTCACTGAGCTGCACCGCGAGATGTACGAGGCAACCGTCGCTTTCTCCGAGGCAGAGGTCGTGCCACGCGACGCCGAGATCGAGTCCGGCGATCTGGATGTCACCCGAGAGATCCTGACCGCATCCTGTGAAGCTGGCTTGGCTGGAATCGAGGTCCCCGAAGACTTCGGCGGCATGGATCTCGACAAGGTCACCGCCCTCCTCGTGACCGAGGGCCTCGCACTCCAGGCCTCGTTCGCCACGACCTTCGGCGCCCACGCCTCCATCGGCATGCTTCCGATCCTGTACTTCGGCACCGAAGAGCTCAAGAAAGACCTGCTTCCCAAGCTGTGCGCCGGCGAGATCACCAGCTGCTACGCGCTGACCGAGGCCGGTGCAGGATCCGACGCGCTCTCCGGGCGTTCCGTCGCCATGCTGTCCGAGGACGGCAGCCACTACGTGCTCAACGGCACCAAGCAGTTCATCACCAACGCCGGCTTTGCCGACATCGCCGTGGTCTTTGCCAAGGTCGACAACAAGCTCTTCTCCGGATTTGTGGTCGATCTGAAGGCAAAAGGCGTCAGCATCGGCGCTCCCGAGCACAAGATGGGCATTCGCGGGTCGAACACCGCGTCGATGGTCTTCGAGGACGTGGTCGTGCCCGCCACGCACCTCCTCGGCGAGGTCGGCAAGGGCCACAAGATCGCCTTCAACATCCTCAACCTCGGCCGCATGAAGCTGGCCGCGGGCTCCCTCGGCGGCGCCAAGCTCTCCCTGAGAATGGCCGTCCAGTACGCCTCCGAGCGCAAGCAGTTCGGCGTCACCATCGACACCTTCGGCGCCATCCGCGCCAAGTTCGCAAAGATGGCCGTCAGCATCTACGCCGGAGAGTCTGGGCTCTACCGCACCGCCGGATCCATGGACCGCGCCCTGCACGAGCTCCACGACGCCTCGCCGCTGGAGCAGTTCAAGGCCATCGAAGAGTTCGCCACCGAGGCCGCCATGTCCAAGGTCCTCGGATCGGAGTGCCTCGGCCTCGTCACCGACGAGAATGTCCAGATCCACGGCGGCTACGGCTACACCGCAGAATACGCCGCCGAGCGCGCCTATCGCGATGCCCGCATCAACCGCATCTACGAGGGCACCAACGAGATCAACCGCATGTTGGTCCCCGGCACCCTGCTCAAGCGGGCCATGCGCGGCAAGCTCGATCTGATGGGCGTGGCCGCTCACATCAACGCCGATCTCGCCAACGCCGACTACGCGCCCCCAGCCTTCGAGGGCGATCTCGGCAACGAGCGCACCCTGGTGCACCTCATGAAGCGCCGCAGCCTGTACGCCCTCAATGCCACCGTGATGAAGCTCCAGCAAGAGCTCAACAATCGGCAGGATCTCCTCATCCCCCTCGCCGACGCCATCATGGCCGTCTTTGTGTCCGACAGCGCCGTCGCCCGTGCCCTGCAGACCCCCGACAACGAAGATCTGCAGGTCATGGCCAAGATCGTCGTCCGCTCCTCCTGGGACACCGTCGACAACCTGGTTCGCCAGGTGCTCTGGAACATCGCAGGTTCAAAGGGCAAGGTCGTGCACATGAAGAACCTGAGCAAGTGGACCACGGTGCCCGAGGCCGATCTGCTCGGTCTCGAGCAGCAGCTCGGCGCGACCATCATCGAGAAGGGCGGCTACCCAGCGTAGGGCAGCCCACAGAGGACCTCGGCCCAATCCTTGGACACCCGGACAGCGTCGTTTGATGCACTGGGTGTGCGGCTGCGGAGGCTTGGTCGTCGTCCTAAGGTCGTCGGCAACCAACCAATAGTCGTGCAATCCGGGGAGTTGCAGAGGGGCTTGCCCCTTTGCCGCGGGTTGAAGGGGCGCGCAGCCCATTCCGACCGGATGCCCGCGGGCTCGCACGACGGCCACAACAGCCGTCCATGCCCATCCGAGCACGCGGGCACCCGGTTGCCGGGTGCGCAGAGGGGCGAGCCCCTCGCTGGCCGAAGGCCACTAAAAAGAGCTTTTCAACGCCACTACTCCCGACGACCTCCACCTTTCGACCCGACGGTAGCTGGGATCTGACCCCAAGGCCGGGCGACGTGTCTGACACCAACGACGGGCGACGTGTCTGACCCCAACGGCCAGCGACGTGTCAGACCCCCGACGGGGTAGAGGAGTCCAGCCACTCAAGCCCCGAGGCTCCATGGTTCCCGCCATCCTCCTGATCGCCATCGCCGCGCAGGCCCGCCCAGACGCCGACGTCACATACGCCTTCGAGCCCCAGCTGCTCACGATCACCGCCAATGACGAGACGCTGGAGGCCTACGGCTTCAACCCGGTGGGATCGGGCTTCGTGCCAACCCACAGCGTGCGTGCCGCGGTCGAATGGGAGAGCGGCTTGCGGGTCGGCATGGCGATGAGCACAGCATTCAGCGCCAACAACGGTGACAACTCCCCTGTTCCCACGACAGTCAGCGCCTCGAAGATCGCATACCACCTGGGCTACGTGCTCAAGGGACCTCTTCGCGGAGGCCTCGACGGTGGCTTCGGGGTGATGAGCCACGCCGTTGGCAGCGAGGTCCAGGGCGGCGCACTCACCTACCTCGGTCCAATGCTCCAGCCACGGCTCCAGCTACGCTTCGTGGATCACTCCGCAGTGCTCGCGCTGAGTGCTGGGTACTCCCTACATTTTCCTGTCGGACCAGCTCACAAGATCGCCCTGTGGGAAGAGGACTTCAACCGAGGTGTCATCCACGGGCCACTGCTGGCGATCCAGGCGGGCCTCGGCACCAAGGAGGTGTCGAAGTGAGGCCATTCATCCTCCTGATTGCAGGATGTGGAGCCGCCCCCGAGTGCGAGTTCGCTGCGGAGCCCCTCGGACCCCTGACCAGCTGGGAGGAGGAACTCTTGGATGGACTGCCCGAGGCTCCCGAGCCGGCGTTCCTCGATGGAGAGGAGGGCCTGCAGCTGGCCTATCGAGAGTGGACCCCGCTCGATTGGAACGGTACGGGGGCCATCGCGGTGTTGGTTCCCGGATCCTCCGCTCACTCCGACCAATATGCGGCCCTGGGCGCCGGCCTCTCCGGTCGCGGAGTGTTGACGCGGATCATCGACGTGCGCGGCCATGGCCTCTCGGTGTGCGAGAGCGCCGTCAGTTGCGACGAACCGGCCTTCACGCCACGAGTTGTCCCGGACGATAGCCGTTATTTCCCCGGCAGAATCGGCGACAGCGCCGACGCCAATCAGATTGTGCGCGACCTTGGCAACCATCTCGCGGATCTGCACGAGCAATGGCCTGCCGCCAGCCTTCATCTCGCTGGCCACAGCAGCGGCGGCGGAGTGGTGTCCCGCTACCTCGAAAACGCCGGCCCCGGTGATCTGGTGAACGTCGCCCTCCTGGCACCCTACAACCACCCCGACCAGCCCCAGGTCTGGCGCTCGGCGAAGCTGGACTGTACCGATCTGGTCGGGACCGACTACGCCCGCGTGAAGCTGGGAGCTCTCGGAGATGCGATCCGCGGCAATGTGCACCGCTACGTGATCTCGTTTCACAAAGGAGAGGCCTACGAGCAGCCTCTGGACACGCTCTCGTACACCTACACGACGCTGGAGGGCATGAGCACCACCGACCCGGATGCCTTCTGGACGGCGTACACCATTCCCCTGCTCTTTGTGGCCGGGTCCGACGACTACCTTCTCGATCCGGATAAATCTCGCCAACAGTTCCGGCGAGCGCCCGCCGGCGGCCGGTTCTGGATCGCCCCGGACCACAGCCACATCGGGCTCAGCTGGAGCGATGAGGTGGCGGCCGAGCTCGCCGACTGGTTCCGCTAGGGTCTATAGGGGAATCTCACCCTCGAGGAGCACCGGAGCGCCGACGATCTTCGCCTTGGGCCACACCACGATCTCGCCGCGATGGTTGCCGGCAATGAGCCGATCTCCGAGCCACTCGGCGACCACGAGCTCGCCCATCGTGGTGTCGACCCGACCGGCCGCCGTGTAGCGAATGCCCTCGGCACTTCGCTCGAACCGGTAGTGCAGGACCGAGCCGGCGCCAGCGATCGTCACTTCGGAACCCGACAAACCAGCAGCCCAGTTCAAGGTTGCATCCGATGGCGTGCGAACCCGAGCGAGGCCACCTGTACCGAGGTCGTAGAGGTAGAGACGCGCTGGACCGACGCCGACAAAGAGCACGGCGTTCAGCTCCTCCAGGCCCGCAGCGCTGTACAGACCCACGGAGTCGACCGGAAGAGAAGTAGCCTGCCAACCATCTTTACCGCGCTCGAAGACCACCAGCGACTTGTCCCAGGTTCCGGTGAGCACGGTGTTCTGATCGGGCGAGGTCCAGATCGCGGCGAGGCCCTTGCTGCCGCCGAGCAGATCCTTGGTGGACAGCACCTCCCGCTCGTCGAGCTCCGGCCAGGTCCAGAGCTTTGCCGTGCCATCCGAGGAACTCGACCACAGCCCGCCCGGAGTGAGTCGCAGACTGTTCACCAGGAAGCCGTGGCCCTTGCTGCGCCAGATGACCTGCATCGTGGCTCGGTCCCACACCGCGATGGTCTTGTCGTCCGAAGCCGACGCCAGGTGGGTGTCGTCGGCGACCAGGAAGGTGACGCCGTCCTTGTGAAGCGGATGCGGGGCGATGGCGTCGGTCTCGGGGTCCCAGACGGCGATCGTGCCGCTCTTTCCTCCCACATAGACCGCCGAGGCGTCGGGTGCAGAGGCGATTCCCCAGATCTGCCGCTCCAACGCCTTGACCTGGTGCAGATCGGCGCTGATGTCCACCTCCCAAATCCTTGCGTTATGAGCGTCGAAAGCCTCGATCCCGTGTGGCGTCCAGACCACGGAGTCGAGGGTGGAATCGATCTGGTCAAAGGAGGCAATGGTCTCTCCCTCGCGCCAGAGAGTCAGGCCGGAATCTCGCCCGATGGCCAGGGTCGAACCTTCGGGGATCCACGCCAGGGAGTGGGTGGACCCCTGGACCGGGATCGCGTGGGGATAGGGCTCGCCAATCCGGTACAAGTGCACCTGATCGAACCAGCCGCCGATGGCGATCTGCCCGGTGGCGTCGTGCACCTCCAGGGCGCGAACCCGCTGCTCCGCGAAGGGCGCGAACCAGATGCGCTCGCCGCTCTGCGTGGAAAAGGCGGCGACCTCTACCTCCGCTACGACGCGCACGAGGTAGCGCTCGGTGACGGTTACCCAGCCACGGCCTGGGATCCTCGCGACTTCTGAAGCAGACCCGTCTGGGAGCACCCGCAGCAGGACGGTGTCAGACGCGTCGACCAAGGCGATGTGGGCGAGGTCGGCAGAGACGGGATGGCCGGGCGCAGGCGGAAGATCCGGGAGACCTGTGATCACCACCTCGGACTCGCCGCTGACGAGGCTGCGATGCACGACCTCGCCATCGCGGAGGAGCAGGACGCTGCCATCCGTCATCCCGTCGAGCACTGTGGCGCCTTCCAGAGGGATCCTCGTGACCTCGCCGTCCCCGACAGGTAGCAAATACGCCGCGCCTGGAGCACTGAGGATCACCACATCCTGGGTCCTGCCGAGCACCGACTTTGCATCGGGAGGAGCGGCGAGATCCGCGCCTCGCAGGTACGGACTGGCCGGGGCCTCGACCTCCGCGGCGGGCACCGGTTCGTCGATTTGGCGATCCGAGGGCCAGAGCGACCAGACAACCAAGCACATTGCGATGAGGGACATGGCGACGACCCCGACCATCGGAACCCGGGATGGGTCCGCGGAAGCGGGAGCGGAAGCGGGCAGCCCCATGGTCGTAGCATTGTCGTCGGGTGAGAAGATGTCCAGCCCGATAGTGGGGTTTGTTCCGGCTGTACTCCCAAGGCTCTCACCGGTCTTGGACTCCCAGAGGGTCTCGCCGGTGAGCGCCTGCCCACTGGACTCCAGATCGCTCTGGCCGACCTGTGGCACCTCGACCTCGGTCCAGTCTCGCAGCCGGCGCAGCGAGGCCCGAAGCGTGTCACAGCGGCGCTCCACCTCACGCGCGTCGGGTCGGGTCTCGGGCGCGAACTTCAAGCAGTCGAGGATCAGAGTCTGCACATCCTCGCTCACGCCGTGCTCGCCGAGGACCGCCATCCGGGTCTCCACGATCTGGGCGTGGGTCTCCTCCCACACCGCCGTCTGCCCGAACAGCTCGCCGGTCACGAGTTCGAAGAGCGTCGCGCCCAGCGCGTAGATATCGGCCTCCGGACCCGAGCTTCCCACGAACCGCTCCGGAGCCATGTACGGCAGGCTGCCAAACGCCATCGACCGCGTCTGGGACTCCCGCTGCGCGAAGTGAGCCTTGGCGATTCCAAAGTCGAGAACCTTGGTCTCGCCGATTGCGGTGACCTTGATGTTGCTCGGCTTGATGTCGCGGTGCACCAGGAGGAGCGGCTCGCCCTCGACCACGGTGTTGTAGGCGCGCTCTAGCGCACTTGCTACCTCTCCAATCACCTCGAGCGCAGGTCCGAGAGGCAGTGGGCCACGGGCGCTGAGGACCTGGGCCAGATCGGCGCCGTCGACGAACTCCATGACGACCGCCCAGCGCCCCTCGAGCTGTACCAGTCCATCCACCGCGACGATCGCTCGGTGGCGAAGCAGACCGAGGACGCGGGCCTCGTCCCGGAGGCGGCGGGCGATGTCACCAGCGGCTTCGATCTCTGGATTCAGAACCTTCAAGGCGACGATCTTGACGAACCCGCCCTCTCCGAGGAGCCGCGCCCGGTAAACTGTACCGAACCCACCACGCCCAATGGGTTCCATCACCTCGTAGCGGCGTCCCTCATGCATTCCGCGGAGGATACTCCAGGTCTTTCACTTCTCTTCGGGAGCGGGACCGTGGTCGGCACGCCAGGCGACGAGCTTGGCCTTGAGCTCCTCCTGCTCTATTGGCGTGGTGAAGTCGGGATCCTTGGCGCGATCGTAGCAGCCGTCGGTGAACGAGTCCTGGAGCTCGATCGAACCGAAATCTTGCTGGCACTGGTACGCGGAGGTCCAGATAGAACCACGATTTGCGCTGTAGAACCAGGTGTTGGCGATCGCGTACTCGCGGGTGGTCTTGGCGACCTCGCCACGGGCCTGTTTCGACCAGTCCTGCCCGATCACGTGGGCTGGGGTCTCGACTCCCAGGAGTCCGAGGACGGTCGGCATCACATCGACGCCCGAAGCGAGCCCCGCCACAGCCTTGCCGGCGGGCACACCCGGACCGCGCATCAACCAGCCAACTCTGATGGTGGTCTGGTAGAGGGCACGACCATGAGCTTTGCCATGGTGCGCCGGAATGCCCAGTCCCTCGCCGTGATCGGCGATGATGACAACGAGGGTGTTCTTGTCGAGCTCGCGCGACTTGAGCCCAGCATCCAGCGCGGCGACGGCGTTGTCGAAGCGGTTGACCGTCGCCAGATACGGCGCGATGCGGTCGTCGCTGCTCGCAAACGGGTTGAACTCCGCGGGCGGGACCTGGACCGGCTTGTGGGATTCCGAGAGCACGAGCTGCAGATAAAACGGCCTTGTTTCCTCGTTTTCCTTGCGCTCGTCAATCATGTGGAAGGCCTTTTCGACCGCGGGCGTGCTCTTGAGGCGGTTCTTGACCTGAAATCCCTGGGCGTGTGCGTCCTGGATGCGATCGAAGCCCTGGAACAATCCCGCGCTCGAACGCGCGATGGCCGGACTCGAGTTCACGACCATCGTGTAGTAGCCGTTGGAGGCCAGGCGCTCCGCAAGGGTCTCGACCTCGGGCTTGAGGATGATCTCGTTGGGCTTGCGGTTCCGCTGCACCATGTCGACGTCCACGGCGTGCTGACCGGTGAGCAGGGCGGTCACCGACTCCTTGGTCCAGCTCGAGGTCGCGAGGGCGTCGTCGAACTTCACCCCTTGTGAGGCGAATTCCGTCAGATGCGGCGTGACGACTTCGTCACCGCCAAAGGGAGACCACCGGTCGCGACGGTGGGCACAAGCCACCACAAAGACGAGGTTCTGCGCACCTTCTTTGGCTGCGGGACGGTCGCCCACACCCTTGCGGCTGGTCAGCTGAATCGGCACTCCCTTTCTGTCGGCCTTGGGACCCTTGTTGGCTTTCTGCGCCTTGTTCTGACCCTTCGGCGGAGCCCCCGGCGGGCCCGAGGTTGCATAGAGCATGACGGTGCCCATCAGGAACAACCCGACAAGGCCAGCAATCGGAATCCAGGTTTCTCGCTCCACCACCACTCCACGCTTGGGCGACCGCCACTTAATCGCCGGGTTCGAGGATCTCCACGTCCTGCCCAAAGTGGTCTCCCAGCTCGGTCAGGAAGCCCTCGACGGTGGAGGCTGGGCCCATCGCGTATTTCATCAGGAACCGCAGGAGCGGATTGTAGACCTCGCCCCGCTCAGTGACGGTCACTCGGGTCTGCACACCGTCGCGCTCCAGGATGGTGGTCCACGTACCGCCGAACCCGTCATCTGGCCCGCCCAACCTGGTCACCCGGCGCTTGGGAGGAGCCTCTTCGACGACCGAGATTGGCAGATCGGTGAACGCCTCATCGATGGCCGCCAGCGCCCCCCAGACCTCCTTGGGGTGTTTGTTGATCACCGCCGATCGGGTGACGGTGTGCTCGACGGGCAGCATCGCCCCGACAACAAAGGGCGCAGTGCAGCAGACCGCGAACACCAAGGCGACGCCCACCAAGAGTCCCCTGAGCCTCCTCTCCATCAGTACCTCGCACTCAGGCCGCCATCGACGGCAATGATCTCGCCATTCAGATAGCGACCTTCGAGGGCCGCGAACCGAATCAGACGCGCGATATCCTGCGGTTCACCGGCCCTTCCGAGCGGTATCCGTCGGGTCAGCTTCGCGCGTTTCTCGGCGGAGTAGTCCGCGGGCCAGGCCACTTGTCCGGGGCTGATTCCCAGGGACCGGACCGGTGCGAGCTCGACGGCCATCGCCTTGACGAGCATCACCAGCGCGGCCTTGGATGCCGAATAGTGGGCGTATCCACTGACGGGTCGATCGGCGCCAATGTCGCAGATGTTGACGACGAGCCCCTCCGCATTCCGGAGGAGGCCGAGCAATCCTCGGGTGAGAAGGAATGGAGCGCGCACGTTGACCGCCTGCATGCGATCCCAGGTTTCCGCGTCGATATCGGCGAAGGGCACGGGCTCGAACAGCGACGCGTTGTTGACCAGCAGATCGAGTGCCCCCCAGTGGGCGTGAACGCCGGCGACCACGGCGTCGATCTGGTGAGGATCCGCCAGGTCGGCCCGCACGATCCAGGCATCGGCCCCCTTGTCGCGACACGCCTGTGCGGTGTCGGACGCGGCCCGCTCGGAGCCGCAGAAGTGAATGGCGAGATCGAAGCCGCTACTCGCGAGCTCCAGGGCGATCGCACGTCCAACGCGGGCGGCGGCTCCAGTGACGAGAGCGGTCTGCCTCATTCCTCGACCTCGCGCAGCTCGTCGGCCAGGATCCACTTCAGGAAGTAGACCCCGAGGTAGATGAAAGGGGTGTCGATGGCCGCCAGCACCAGCTTGTACAGGTAGATGGTCGCCATGATCTTGAAGCCGGTGCCGTAGTCCATGCCCATGCCGATGAAGAACAGGATGGAGTTCACGACCAGCGTGTCAACGAACTGAGAAACCCAGGTAGATCCGTTATTTCGGAGCCAGAGGTGCTTGCCCTTCGTGAGGTTCTTCCAGAAGTGGTACAGGTAGTTGTCGATGAGCTGGGCGCACAGATAGGCGAGCATCGAGCCAAAGAGCAGAATGCCGTTCAGGGCGAAGACCGACTGAAAGGCGTGCTGGTAGCCCCCGACATCCTCATAGAAGGCCGCCGTGGCCGGAACCCAGTAGGGATGTGGATCGACGAACACCGCGAGCTGCACGATCCCCAGCATCAGCAGGCTCATGAAGAAGCCGAGGAGGACCATGAAGTCCGCTCGCTTCTTGCCGTAGATCTCAGAGACCAGGTCGGTGAACAGAAACGTGAGGGGGTAGGTCAGAATGCCCGTCGTGAGCGCAAACTCGGGGTAGCCCGGGGCTCGGAAGAGCTTGATCCCGATCACATTGGTGAGGACCAAGACCACGACAAAACAAGCGGCCAGCACGAGATATACGCGCTCGTAGCGACTGTACGGGCGCGCATCGGCCCCGAGATCAGCCTGAAAGCTCCGCTCGGTCATCTCTCTCCTCGGTCGCGGCGGCATCATAGCGTCGCGCTCCGGCGAATGTCGTTGCGCCGAGGAATATGAGCAGTGCTACGAACTTCAGCTCCTGGATCCCGAGAGCGGCGATGCTGGATGTGGCCCGCGAACCCACACTCATGGACTTCATGTCGCCGATGTCGGTGGCCCAGATAGCGATCGCGAGCCCGAGTGGAATGCTCCAGGCGATGCCGAGACGCCCGCTGGCAACCGCCACAAGTGCCGCGACAACCGCAGGAATGGCCCAAACAGCGTGATGCTCGTAGGTGTAGACCGGGATCAGCAAGAGCGCGATGCCGATCGCACCGACCTGGCAGGCCCGCTGTAGATCGTCGTCGTCTCGGCCGCGGAACAAGAAACCGAGTCCACCGATGAGCCCGAGAGCGGTCACCGAGGACAGCGCACGGGCGATCGTCGAGAGCTCCCGGGGCTGCTCGTAGAAGAGCTGGTGATAGATGTTCGGGATCGAGTGGTTGCCGAACATCCCGATCCCGTCCTTGAGGGCGAGCCCGTTGTAGCGGCCGGATCCAAACGTCGGCATGACCTCCGTATAGAAGCCGATCTGATGTTCCAGGGACACGATGGGAAGCACGGCGAGGGAGAGGCCGACCGCGGTGGCACAGGCTACAAACGCAGCTCGCCAGTTGCCTTTCAGGAGCCACCAGGCAACGAAGAGCGCCGGACTCATCTTCACCATGCAAGCGGCGCCCACGAGCACGCCTCCGAGCACCTTCTGATCCCGCGCCGCGGCCCACAGCCCGAGGAGAGCGAGGGCCAGCCCGGGGAAGTTCGCCTGTCCCATCACGTGGTTTGCGGGGATCGCCGTGAACACCGCCACGGCCACAGCCAGCGATACCGCCACGCTGGTGCCCATCGGTCGCCACCACCTCCACAGCGCGAGGACAGCGAGCGCAAACCACACCTCATCCAGCCAGAACCACCCCTTGTAGGCCGCTTGTAGATCCAAGGGCACCGACCAGAGCATCACGAGCAGGAACGGCGGCGGGTACAGAAAAGGGTGGGTTCCTCCGGGCGAACCTTCGGCTTTGGCCTGCGCCGAGAGCGCCTTCTTGTCCCATGGGTCTCCACCGCTCCAGGCCACGTCCATGGCGTAGTAGTAGGTCTTGAAGTCTCTGCCCCATGAGGGACGCGCACCGACCGTGACCCATGCGGGGGCCAGGATGGCCAACAGATGCCATGCGAAACACGCCGCAATCACCGACGACGCCAGTCTGTTCATCTGCAGGTTCATGGCTGAACCCGTATTCAATCGCCAGAGAAAACCCAACTTGTGACAAAATACCGCAGGTCAGGTTTTGACAGGGTAGGTTGGCCGCGTCGGGTCACACGGAGTTGTCATGCGTCTTACGATCATTCTTAGCCTTTCAGTCCTATTCGCCGCCGGCTGCAACGAGTACACGTTCACCGAGGCACAGGACATCCACGGTGTGAACAACCCGCTCGAGATCGAGACGCCGGTCAACGACGACCATATCGTTCAAGTCACGATCCCCAAGGCCGACATCCTCTTCGTCGTCGACGATTCCAGCTCGATGGAGCCCGAGCAGACCCAGCTCGCCATGTCCTTCCCGCTGTTCCTGGATTATTTCCTGGGTTCTGGCCTCGACTACCACATCGGAACCATCTCCACCGACTTCCCGACGGATCGCGGCAAGCTCGAGATGGGTCAAGGGGAGCTGTTCATCACCGACCAGACCCAGAATCCCCAGGCCGCGTTCCAGGCCATGGCCGAGATGGGCGGCTACGGCGACAGCTACGAGGCCGGCATCACCACCTCCTTCGCAGCCCTCACCCAGCAGAGAGACGCCTTCAACGCTGGCTTCTATCGCGAAGAGGCGTCCCTGCACGTGATCGTCATGAGCGACGAGAACAGCTGGGACAGCAACCACGGCATCGTCACCGTCGAGGAGTACATCAACTGGATGACCACGCTCAAGCCGAGCGAAGACATGACGACCTTCAACTCCATCGTCAACCAGCCCGACTGCTGTGGCGGCATGCAGAACCCCATGTCCGAGAGCGCTGGCACTCGCTACTTCGCCGTGACAGACGCGGTCGGCGGCATCAACTGGGACGTGAAGTCCAACGACTGGGACCGGGTACTCGAGCAGCTCGGAATGCAGGCAGCGGGCCTGTCCCGAGAGTTCTTCCTCACCGAGCTTCCGGTGATTGGAACCATCGAAGTCCACGTGAACGACGGCGGCGTCGACTACGCGTTCGAGGAGGACGTCGACTGGACCTACTCGGCCTCGCGCAACAGCGTTCTGTTCACAGAGTACGTGCCCGACCCGCTGAGCCAGGTGTCGATCACCTACCAGGTGCTGGCGGCCCAAGCCATCTAGCCTCGACCCAGGCTAGGACCCAAATTCCTGGCGCAGTGCCTTTTCGATCTCGGACTTCGCTCTGCGCTCGAGCTTTCGCAAGGTAGGCGTCGAGGGGACCTCTTCGTCCATGTCGATCATGCGATCGACTGCCGCAGATATCTTGCCATCTTGCAGGAACAAACGAAGTTCTCCCAACCGCTCGGTTCGCCAGCGACTGCGGACCCACAGCGTGCCGTTCTCGATGACCGGCTCGTGCTGCTCCTTGTATTCGCCGGCCTCGATGAGCACGTCCACGTCCAGCCGGGTCAGATCCGTCGCCGCCTTGCCCACGTCATAGCTGAGCACAACCACTAGATCCGCCTGCTTCTGCATCTCGGGGATCAGCTCTTGCAGCGACTCCACCGGATCGGCAAAGGCGTGGGTGTCGGGCTGCAGAAACGTCATTCCCTCCCGACTCACGCCGGTCACTGCGACCCGATATTCGCCGACGGGAACCACCGCAAAAGGCAGGGGTCCGGCGCCATCTCGAGTGGGACGGATGTTGGCGGAGACCGCGTTGTCGGGGATCGGCGCCTCACGGAACCACGGCATGTCCCGGAAGCCGACGTTGAGGACATCCCAGCCACCAATGTCGAGGGCCTCGGTCATGTGCACATTGGCGACCTTGGCGTCCGCCCGCAGCTCGACGGTGTCGCCGATGGTGTTGCTCAGCCATGCGCCGGTGTTCAGGAGCATCCACGGCGTGTCGGGGTCACCTTTCTCCACCGCGCGAAGGTAGCCGTCCACCCTGGCGACGGAGCCGCGGGGGTTCACCGGGCAGCCACAGGGCCCCAGCTCGCCCTCTTGCTCACCACCGTAGAACAGCACGAGATCCGCCTCGTCTCCGGTGACGACGCGGTTCTTGGCGGGGCCGCTCCGAACGCTGTCAGAAGCCAGGCGCGACGGCGCGGAGACCTCTGGTGCGAGCGGCTTCGAGCAAGCCACGAGGAGAAGCGGTAGTGCAAAGGCAAAGTTCATTACAGTCACAGGCTACAATGCCCACATAGCATTGGATTGTGGTTTGGCTTGGCTCGACAACTTGTTCTCTGCCGAACATCGCCGCGTAGCGAGTGCACGTGAACTGTTCGCCGAGGACAAGTACGACGAGGCACTCGAGCTCCTGCAGACCCTCGAGTCGCCCCAGGCAGGCGAGCTGCGAAAGCAGATCCAGGTCGCCGCGGCCAAGTTGTGGCTGGACGAGGCCCTCGACGCGACCGACGCTGGTGACGGCAACCGCCTTCGGAGAGTAATGGCCCGCGCCGGGCGTTATCACCACGACGAAATCGACGAGATGTACCGGGAGACCGACCGCAAGATCCGGGAGAGGCGAATCCGTCTGACCGCACCCGAGCACTGGTGCGAGGTCTTGCTGGCAGCCGTCACCCAGCGAAATGAGTACTTCCGGACTCCACAAGCGCTAGGAGTTCCAAAGTATCGAGTCTTCGCCAGCCGCCGGCTGCTTCTCTATGCCGGTACATCGTGGGCAACGGACCCCGAGGGCGAAGCCGAGGCTCCCAGCACCGATGACATCGAGGCGGCATCGCCCGAGAAGCTCACGATGCTGATCGATGCGATCCAGACGATGTACCCCGACGATCTCGCAGAGACGGTGCCGAGCCTCGGGGCGCCCTTCGTACGCGCCATGCTTCAAGTCGCCAACGGCCGCCCCGATCTCGCCACCTTGCCGCTGCTGGAGCTGCCAGAGTCCGACCCCCTCGTCTGCTTCGAGCGCGCCCGAGTCGCCCACATCCTCGGCTATCCGCGGACCGCTCTGCTCGCGCTCCAGAATTTCCGGGTCCTCGTCGGTGACCACCGCACGATTCGCCGCCTCAATACTGGCGTCTTCGCAGCGCAGATGGCAGTCTCGATCGGGGACGAGGCCCGGGCGCTCACCGTGATCCGCACCGTGCCGATCCGCTTCTTGGGCAAGCGACCCTTGGCGCTGTACGCCCGCCTGCTCATGAACGCAGGAGAGCTTCAGAAAGCCAATGACGTACTGGAAGACCACATCTCCAGAGGCTCGGACAACGAGGATGCCCTTCTCCTCCTCGACGAGACCCGCACCCGGCTTCGCGACCTTCATGGCGGGGTCGGTGAGAGCAATACCTGGTTCGACCTACCGCGAGAAGTCACGGCAGAAGTACTCATCAACGCGGGGCCACTCATCGACGAAGACCAGGCCCGCACGACGCCCGAGCCTATCCCGCGCCGGTCGAGCCGCGACTGGGGCAAGGAAACGAATTAGGAGGTTCCTTCTCTTTCCGGAGTCAGTAGTTGGCCATTCTCCGCGTCGCCCAGATGGGGCACCCCGTCCTCCGCATGGTCTGTGTGCCGGTCGAACCAGAAGCTTTCGCCAGCGCCGAGTTTCAAGGCCTGTGCGATGACATGGTCGATACGCTCTTCGAATACGACGGCGCCGGGCTCGCCGCCCCCCAGGTCCACGTGCCCCTGCGAGTCGTGCTGGTCACCCTCGAAGACGAGCGCGGACCCGAGTTCTTCGTCAACCCGGTCATCACGCCCCTCACCGAAGAGAAGGTCTGGAAGTGGGAAGGCTGCCTGTCGGTCGAGGGCATCCGCGGCAAGGTCGAGCGCTACTCCCACGTCCGCATCGAGGCCATGGACCGGATGGGCCAGCCAAAAGCGTACGAGCTCAGAGGCTTTCCCGCCGTCGTGGTGCAACACGAGTGCGACCACCTCGAGGGGATCCTCTTCATCGACAACGTCGACAGCCCAACCCTGGCCTTCCTGTCCGAATACCGGAAGTGGGGACCGCTGGACGAGCTCGATGACATCGAAGAAGAAGAAGACGAGATCCTCGGCGATGAAGACGAGTTCACCGGCGAAGAAGAACTTGCAGAGGTGACCTGATGGGTTTGCTGTCCTATTTCTTCCCCTCACCGGCGGATCGAATCGCAAAAGCCAAGGAAGACCTGAAGTCCGGGCGAGCATCCCTCGCCAGGGATCGGGTCCTCGATCTCGAAGAAGCCGAGGCCATCGAGGTCCTGCACGAAGCCGAGAACCTGCTCGCCCTCGACAACCTCCAGGCCGCCCTCCAGTACTGCCGCCTCGGCGACGACCAGCGCGTGCACCAGCACCTCGAACTCGCCGACCAGTTCCACCACGGTGGGCTCGAGGAGTCCTTCAAAGCAGCCCGACGCGAGCTCCGTAGCATTCGGGCCGACCGCGACGCAGACGAGCAGAAGCGCAAGGAAGACCAGCGAGTCAAGCAGATGCAGGTCGATCCGCTCGGGCTCACGGGCGGGGCGAGCTTGCTCGATCCCGAGATCCCGGACGACATGTACGATGCCGACCGCCTGGAGCTCGAGGCACGCCTGGGCCTGCTCATCGAGAACTACCCGGAGCAGCTCCGCGAAACAGTCACCGAGCTCGGAGCCAAGTTCACGCGCGCGGTCCTCGATCTCGACGAAGGCCGAGCCGACAAGGCACTCACCGCGCTGATGCTGCTAGACGACCACGCCGCGCTGGTCAACTGGGAGAGAGCCCGCGCAGCCCACGCACTAGGAGATCCAAAGGCAGCTGCTCGCGCCGTCCGCCGCTTCGCTGAGAATGCCGGTGGACACCTCCAGATGGGCCGACTGCACTCCGGAGTATTCCTCGCGCAGCTCACCACCGAGAGTGGGGATCGGGCCGGTGCCCTGCGAATCCTGCGAAGCGTGCGTGCCGACGATCCAAAGGCCGGTGGGTTCCTGTTTGCGCAGCTCCTCGAGGCCACCGGCGAGCTGGCCGAGTGTGAGACCGTGCTCGCGAGGATGATCAAGGAACACCCGCGGACCATGCCTCTGTACAAGCTGCTCACCCGGATCCGACTCAAGGGGGGTCACCGGACGGCAGCCATGCAGGTCCTCGAGGCGGGGCTGGGATCGACGTGCTGCACTCCCGGAAAGTGCGGTTACCAGCCACCCGATCAGGATATGATCCGCACCTTGGCGACCCTGTACCTCGAGGACGGCCTCCAGACCGAGCGCGCCCTCGAGCTGGCCGAACAATCCGCGTCGCTGACCGAGGGGCCCGCGACCTGGGAGGATGCTTATCTGCACGCGCTGGTGCTGCGCGCCAACAACCACCCTGACGGTCCGGCCGTCATCGCCCGCCTCCACGAAAAGACCGGTGCAGATGACCCCCGCCGACAGCGCCTCACAGAGCACTTCCCGGTATGATTCGCGTCGTCGTGGTCGCCCTCCTCGTAGGGTGCGGGGGTCCCGACAATTCGGTCCGCATCGAAGAGACCGACACGGTCCCCACCACGACCGACACCGACGACCCGCCCCCGCAGCTCTCCGGAGGATGCGCCGTCCAACCGGAAAACGTGCTCCGCTACGACTGCGTGTTCGACCTCACCGGGTCTGCAGACCTCGAGATCTCGCTGGAAGGCGGCGATCGAAGCCAGATCTTCCACTCGGAAGAGATCTTGGACCGTCACGAAATCACCCTCTGGCGGATGCGACCGGAGACGACCTATAGCTGGACGGCGGTAGCCGATGGCGGTCAGCTCAGCGGCGAATTCACGACGGGCCCCCTCCCCTCAGCCGTAGACATCGAGGCGGTCGTCACCGGCACGGGCACCGCCGACTCCATCGTCGTTCCGTTCCAGTGCGGGGCGCCCGGGCACCTGATCTCCATCGACTCCACCGGGCAGGTCGAGTGGTATCAGAACATGACCATTGGCCTCGGTGTCGGCCTCCAAGGCGTCCTTATCACCGGCTTCGATGCCACCTCAGACTCTCTCATCGCGCTCCTCGGCCGCATTGGGATCGCCGAGTACGACTGGACTGGAGAGCTCATCGGCGGCGCGCTTGTCGGGCAGGAATACGCACAGCCGACGCACCACGCCGTGTTCCGAAAGGACGAGCTGCGCTTTGTCCTGAACGTCGACGTGTACGCCGAGCCCGACGGCGACTATCTCATGGACGGGATCTATGTGTTCGACTCCGACTGGAACGTGCTCGGCGAGTGGTCCCTCCGCGATGTGTTGACGCCTTCGGGAGGCGGGCCCGGCGGCGGCTACTGGGCGAGCGAGTTCCCCGGAGCCATCGATTATTCGCACGCAAACGGGATTTACGTGGACGACTCTGGCGACTGGATCGTATCGATGCGCGGGCTCGACACCGTCATCAAGGTGCGCGGAGACCTGGCTGCCCCCGACTTCGGCTGGGTGATCTGGTCGCTGACCACCTCGGTCTTCTCCCCGTTCTCATCGGACTACCTGGTGACCTCCACCAACGGTGTGACCCAGCAGCTCGACTTCTCCGACCAGCATCACGCCCACCTCGAGGATGACGGCGGCCTGTGGATGTTCGACAACGGCCGCTTTGGAGACGACTCCCGCGGGATCCGCATGACTCTCGACGACGCGAACGCAATCGCCGATATCGACGCCGTTTTTCAGCTGCCGGAGTTGTGCGCCGTCCAGAGCTCCGTGTACCGGCTACCCAACGGCCACGCGCTCCTGACCTGCGCGACGAGCCAGAAGATCTACGAGTTCGACGGCGTGTCCCCCGATCCCGTGTGGGAGGCGGCCCTCGGGTGCCCCGAAGCGGGCGGAACCCCTCTCATGGTGCGTGGACAGCCAGTGTCTTTCTGATGGTAACGCGGCCTCCAACCGTCACTTGATCACAGCCACCCGCACGTCCATCGCCTCGATCTTCGGCTTTGGGCCAGAGCTCGCGGCCCGTTCGAAACAGGAGCCAAAGGCGGTCGGCCCGCGATCCCAGGTCTCCCAAGACCACGTCCCCTCCCAATGAGCCACCGTGCGGATCGGCAGATGCGACCAGTCATGGCCGGCGCGAGAGCAGTGATACCCGGCGATCTCGAAGGCCTGCCGCCAGCTATCCGCCTGTGAGGGATCGATGTCGCCGACGTAGGCTACCGCCTCGTCCAGGTTGTTGCGGTGCACCGAACAGGGCGATCCGCTCCCGCGGGAAGCGGGGGCTGCCGCCAAGAGTTCCTCGACGTTCGGGGCCCGCAACAGCGCTCTGACTTCGGCGAAACAGTCGTCGACCTTGGGTGCGTAGAGATCGAGCCACTCCCGCGTGCGCGGCCCGTCGCCGGCAGCCATCGCTTGATCGAGGGCGAATGCCGATAGTTCGATGGTGTTGATCAGGTCGGGGAAATCCTCCGAGAAGTGCCTGAGGCGGTCCAGGTCTTCGCCGCTCAAGTCCTCGCCGTGGGGCCGAGTGCGCAGGACACCGAGGGCCTGGCTCACCACGAGAGCGTCGTCGCTGTCGCGAAGCAGGTCCAGAGCCAGGGACCGCATCTCTTCGTCGTCATCCAGCTTGCCAGCAAGAATACCGTCGATCTGGTACAGGCGAGCGTAGTCGGCCGCGGGGTGATCGGGCCAGGCGTCGATGAGGTCCGATGCGAGGGCGAGCTGGATCTGTACGTCCGGCGCCCGCGCCTCAGCCTCGAAGGCGTCCAACGCCCCTGCCCGTCGCGCGACCTCCAGAGCGAGCACGGCGGTCCACGGGTCCTCAACCGACACATTGTCCGGGTCCAAACCCTCTTCCCAGGCCAAGTCGAGGAAGTCGAGATCTCGGTCCGATCCGAGGCCCGGTGGGTCGGCGATCAGCTCCTGCAGAGTCGATGCCGTGGCGCCCTCGGGAAAGGGAGCCTCGCCGGGAAGGGGCCAGAACTCACCTGGTTCCAGGCTTGCCCCGCGGCTGATCATCAAGAAAGCGCCTTTCGCCTCGCGCAGGTCGACCACCACCGTCTCGTTGGCGTAGCTTGCGACGGGCTCCTCGATCGCAGCAGGGTCCGCCTCGGCAGGAGCGGGAGCGGGGACCGGAGCCGGGGCGATCGCAGCACGTCGAGCCGCCATGCTCTGCGACGGCGAGGGTCCGGTGACCACCGCGTCGGAACCCCGTCCCAGCCACATCCAGAGTCCAGCCAAGATCAAGGCGATCAGCAGCACCAAAACGCTTCTGTGCTTTCTCGACATCAGCCCTCCGACGCACTCCGACAACGAGGACCCGTCTGGGGTTCCTCCGAGGTCGTCGCGTCAGGGCAGCTGGTAGGCCGACTCTTCGTGGAGCTGGCGAAACAGCACGATCGTCTTGCCAATGAGCTGTACTACATCGCTGCCCGTCTCCTCGGAGAGCTTGTCGGCGGCCTCGCGGACCTCCCCCCGCTCGTCGACGTCACCGAGCTTCACCTTGATGAGCTCGTGGCACTCCAAGGCGTCGTCGGTCGCCCCAATCAGAGCCTCGGTAACGCCGAGTCCGCCGATCTGGATCACTGGCTTGAGATGGTGCGCTAGGCTGCGTAGATGCCGGGTCTGTTTGCTGTTGAGTGCCACGCTTCTTCCATGCCGTTGGAGCTTGGCGCGCCCCTTAACCGCGATAGAGGGCCCTTGTGAGCATCCCTCTCGGTCCATTCGAACTCGAGAACCCCATCGGCCGCGGTGGCATGGGGGAGATCTGGCGAGGACGACACTCCGAACAGCGCACGCCGGTCGCGATTAAGCTACTCACAACCCGACATATCCACAACGAGACGTCGCGGAAGCTATTTCGAGACGAGATCCAGGCCGTCGCTGGACTGCACCACCCGGGCGTGGTGATGGTCTTCGATCACGGCATCGTCGACGATGAGGCGTCGAAACTCAGCAAAGGACGCCTGGAGACCGGTGCGGCCTACCTGGTGATGGAGCTCGCGAGCCTCGGATCGCTGAAGAAGCAACGAGGGGTCATGCCGTGGATCCACCTCCGCTCGGTGATCGTGTCGTTGCTTGACGCCCTCGCCCACGCCCACGCTCGCGGTGTGATCCATCGGGACATCAAGCCGGGAAACGTGCTTCTCTGCGGACCCTCGGACGTGAGACCGGGCCTCAAGCTCGCCGACTTCGGGCTCGCCCACACCGTCGAACGCTTCGACGAAGTCTCCGAAGTCACAGGTACGCCGCGCTATATGGCGCCGGAGCAGTTCAAGTCTCAGTGGCGAGACTTCGGGCCGTGGACCGACCTGTACGCCCTGGGCATGGTGGCCTGGGAGATGATCTGCGGCACGCCGGCCTTCACCAGCACCGATGTGAAGAAGATCGCCGCGAAACACCTGGCGGGAGAACTTCCCCCCTTGAACGCCCGTGTTCCCGTTCCTGCCGGACTTGAGGACTGGCTGCGTAGGATGGTCAATCGCGAGCCACGCCTGCGGTTCCAGCGCGCCGCGGATGCCGCCTTCCACCTCGCCATGCTCCCGCCGCCAGACGAGGACGACATCACCCAGCCCATCAGCCACCCGGGGATCATCTCCAACCCGACGCTAACGCTGGACGACACGATGCTGCTGGCGACGAACTCTACTCGACTCGCTGAATACCGGCCCGAGGACGAGGTCACCACAGAAGCCCCTCGGCCGCTGAGAATCCACGCCCCTCCCCTGCCGGCAAGCTGGAAGCGGCCGGACCCCCCCGAGGCCCCGCTCCAACTTCTCGGCGTTGGACTCGGGCTATTTGGTGTTCGCACCATCCCCCTCGTGGACAGGACTCTGGAGAGAGACTGCGCCTGGGACGCCATGGCCGACGCCGCCGCCCTCCGAGAGACCCGCGCCGTCGTGCTGCAAGGAGCGTCGGGAAACGGTAAGACCCGGCTGGTCCGATGGGTGAGCGAGCGCGCCCACGAGGTCGGAGCCGCCCACGTCCTCAAGGCGGTGCACGGGCCGATCCCCGGACCAATGGACGGACTGGGGCCGATGGTGTCGCGCTTCTATCGCTGCGTAGGACTGTCGCGGGAAGAGATCCTGGCACGGCTGACAAACGAGCTCGCTTGGGAGGCCGCCGAGGTCGCCGGCGAGGCCGCGGCCATCACCGAGATGATCGAGGCCGCACCAAGCGATGCCGAAGATGTGGTGCGCCTGAGCTCACCGACGGAGCGCTACGTCCTGATCCGCCGGGCGATCAAACGCCACGCCCGGACCCGCCCAGTGATTGTCTGGCTCGACGATGTGCAGTGGGGAGCCGATGCACTCGCCTTCGCCCGCTACATGATGGCAGAGCCGCCGGTCGGGCCCGTGACCCTCCTCCTCACCGCCCAGGAGGAAGCCCTGGCAGAGCGCGAGACCGAGCGTGCCGAGCTGGAGGCATTATTGAAGTTCGAGGGCGCGATCCGGCAACGACTGGGGCCACTCGCACCGCCAGATCGTCGCGAGTTGGTCCGGGTGCTGCTCGGTCTGGAGGGCGGCCTGGCAGACCAGCTCGCCGCACGCACCGCAGGCAATCCCCTCTTCACCGTGCAGCTGGTCGGCGACTGGGTATCCCGCGGCATGCTAGTCCCGGGACAACGAGGTTTTGTACTGCGCTCTGGAGCACGCGCCGATCTGCCCGACGACCTGCACCAGGTGTGGTCTCAGCGCCTGGAGCGCCTGCTCGCGAACCAGCACAAGGGAGCTCGCCAGAGCCTGATCATCGCCGCCGCTCTCGGCCAGGAGATCAACGAGGCGGAGTGGCGGGCCATCTGCAAGGGCGCGCGCGCCCACGTCCCCGCTAACCTCGTCGAGCTCCTCATGGAGAATCGCCTCGCAGAGCCGACCGACGGCGGATGGTCCTTCTCCCACGGCATGCTGCGGGAGAGCCTGCAGCGCCTCGCCACCGAGGAGGGGCTCTGGGGGCCGATCAACCTGGCTTGCGCCGAAGCGCTCTCCAGGCAACGAGGCCCGAAACCCAACGCTCGCTTGGGGCGACATCTGTTGGCGGCCGGCGAGTATGGGCGTGCGGCCGCGCACCTTCGCAAGGCCGCGATCTCGGCGATGGAGGAGGATGATTCTCGCCGGGCCCGCGCACTCTTGGCGCTGAACGAGGACACCCTTCGCCGGCTCTCGCCCCCGGCCGACGACCCCTGCTGGGGAGAGCTGTGGCTGCTCAGGGCGCGGATCCACAGCTCGCTGTCTGAGCTGGACGAGGCCGTTCGTGAGGCCACGCGAACGAACTCCCACGCTCGCCGACACGGCTGGAGCACGCTGCGCCCCCAGGCCATGGCCCAGCTGGCCGACGTGGAAAAGAATCGGGGCAACCTCACTCAGGCCGAGCGACTCTACCGTGAGGCCCTGCCGCTCTTCGAGGCCCTGGACGACCGGCCCCGCATCGCCCGCACCCTGGTGTCGATCTGTCACACCCGCATCCTGGGCGGCGACGCGACCCGCGCCAAGGAGCCCCTCGAGCGCGCTCACACCCTGTACGACGAGCTGGGCAACACCAACGGAATGGCGACGTGTCTCCGCTTCTTTGGAGACATCGCCCGCATCGCCAACCAGTGGGAGAAGGCCCGCGATCTCTTCCTGCAGTCCACCGCGCTACACGCCAAAGCAGGCGACCGCAGCAGAGCCTCGAGCTCGCTGCACGGCGTCGCCGAGATGAACCGTCTGCTCGGCAACCTCGACGAGGCCGAGCGCGGCTATCTAGAGGTCCTCGACTTGCAGGAGGCACAGGGCGTCTACGGCGCGATCCCGAGGTTGAACCTCTCTCTGTGTCAGATCGCCCGTGGAAACTACATCGAGGCGCGTCAGTCCCTGGAGTCGCTGCTGGTGGTCTGGCGGAAGCAGCGAAAGCGTGGGTTCATCGCGCTGTGCCAGCTTGCCCTCACGCCCGCGGTGGCCGGGATGGGAGACTGGTTGGCCTACGACCGCCACCTCGGTGAGGCCATCGCGCTGATCGCCCAGACGGGCATGGTCGACATCGACATCGGCCAGTGCGCCGAGAAAGCGGCAGAGCTGGCTTTGGCAGCCAAGAAGACGGAGCGGGCGCGACTTGCCCTGGAGCTAGCGCTTCGGAACTGGGAGCAGCTCGGTGACGAGACACAGATCCAGGCAGTTGGCGCCCAACTGGAAACTCTAGGGAGAGACGGGTGAACACCTTTGACAGGCCCATTCTGGAGCTGATGTCCCGCGACGTGGTGACCGTTCACGGCGACGAGCCGGTCCGTGACGTAGCCAAACGCCTGGCGGCCCACCGGATTGGCGCTGTGGTCGTGACCGACAAAGACGGAGAGATCACCGGCATCTTCACCGAGCGCGACCTGCTGAGGAAGGTGGTCTCGGTCGGGCTCGACAGCGAGGCCACAGCCGTCCGGGAGGTCATGACCGCGAACCCCATCGTCCTGGACCACAAGACCCCAATCGCCAGCGCTTTCCAGATCCTCGATGACCACGGGTTCAGGCACATGCCGGTGACCGAGGGCGACAGGCTGATCGGGATCGCCTCGCTTCGAGACCTGTTCCGGCTTCGGTTGCGCCAGATCCAGGGCGAGCTCGAGGGGGAAGTGAACTCCCTCCGCCAGCTCAACACCCTCCTGAGCCTCAGTGTGGATGAGCGCGCGGCGGAGCTCCTCAACGTCAACCGTCGACTGCAGCAGCTCGCACTCACCGACGACCTGACCGGGCTGTACAATGCGCGCTACTTCCGGCAGCGCCTCCCCGCCGAAATAGCTAGGGCAAAACGCCACAAGACACCGCTCTCCCTGGTCTTCGGCGACCTCGATCGCTTCAAGAGGGTCAACGACACTTGGGGCCACGCCGCCGGGGACGTGGTGCTGAAGAAGGTCGCGCAGCTGCTCCGTAACGCGGTGGAAGGCGACACGGTTGTCGTCCGCTTGCGTCGCAGCGACATCGTGGCCCGCTACGGCGGAGAGGAGTTCGCGGTGATCCTGCCCATGACCTGGGAAGAGGACGCAGCGGGAGTGGCAGAGCGCGTTCGTCTGGCCATCGAGGCGACGCCCATCGCCCTGGACGACGGCAACGCCATCAAGATCACCATGAGCTTCGGAGTGGCGTCAGCCCAGGGCAAGCGGGGCTTCGACGACCTGCTCGAGCGGGCCGACAGCGCGCTCTACGAGGCCAAGGAAACCGGGCGGAACAGGGTGGTCGCCGCCGGGAGCTAGGGCTCCAAGCGCCGCCTCCCGAGGACCAGGACGAGGGGCAGCAGCCAGAAGAGGCTCGGACCCGAGCTGTTGTTGCAGCCACAGCCACCGCTGTCTGGGTCACCCTTGCCGCCGCCGATGCCGGTGTCAGTCGGCACGGTGTCGGTGTCGGTTGGGTCGGTGTCCGTCGTGCCAGGGTCGACGTCGTCGTCGATGTTCACGACCTGCACATCCTCGGGATCGAGCTCGAAATACGCCGGATCAACGCTGTAGGTGGGATCGGTCTCCACCACATAGTCGACGTCGCCGTCCAAGTCCGAGTCGTCCACGCCGACCACGTCGATCACCACGGGTACGTCCCAGTCAGCGGGTGTGAACACCACCTCTTCGGTCAGCACCTCTCCCTCGGTCGGATCGGAGCTGCCGAACGAGATGGTCACATCCTCCAGTGGCTCGCTGGTGAGCTCGACGGTGAAGCTCGCCGCTCCGCCGCCCTCATCCGTCGCCAATCCGGAGGTCGGACTCACGTATACGCCGGCCTCGTCGTCGTCGACATTGGTGGCCTCGACATAATCCACGGGCAGCCCATCCCACGCCAAGTCGGCGCTACTGGTGACCATCGACACCGTGAAGATCACGTCTCCATCTGCAATATCGTCGTCTTCTCCAGTGACCGTCACCGTCTGAGCTGTGTACCAGTCGCCAGCGGTGAAGGTCAGCAGCGGCGGGCTCACCGAGCCCTCGTCGCCGTCGTCGGAGGTGACGATGACCGTGACACTGGCACCGGGTTGCCCAGCGAGCACCACCTCGAAGCTGTCTTCGCCGCCGTCTTCGGAGGTCAGCAGCCCATCGATCGGAGTCACGATCACTCCGCCCACATCGTCGTCGAGGTTGGTGACCTCCACATCCGCCGGATCAAGAGCATCAAAGGTCGGATCCAGACTACTCGCTGGGGAGAGCACAACACCGTAGACCACGTCGCCATCGGTGAGTCCATCGTCCACGCCGGTGACGTCGACCTGCTGGACCACGTCCCAGTCCAAGCTCGTGAACGTGAGCTGGGCCGGGCTGGCGATGCCCTCGGAGAGGTTGTCCGACGCCACATCGATGACCACATCATCGGTGGGCTGGGCGAGCAGGACCACATCGAAGCTATCCACCGCGCCGCCCTCGGTCGTGACGAGGCCGACGACGGGATCGACGAGGATGCCAGCACCATCATCATCCAGGTTCAAGGCCCCGAAGACCTCATCGCCCAGAGCGTCATAGACCGCGTCGCCGCCGGTGACGGAGAGCACCACGTCGTAGCCGACGTCGCCATCATCGAGGTTGTCGTCCACACCGGATACGGTCACCGTCTGCGGGATGAACCAGTCCAACGCCGTGAACGTCAGGGGCGTCGGCGCGGCATCGCCTTCGGACCCGTCGGTGGTCGACACGTCGATGGTGACCGAAGCCGCGGGCTCCGAGCCGAGCCACACGTCGAAGAGCGCCGCAGAGCCATCCTCCCCGGTGACCAGCGTGCCGCCGATGTCCGTGAAGATCTCCGCGGTGTCGTCGTCGGTGTTGGTTCCGTCGATGTCCGCGGGATCGATGGCGGCGTAGTCCACGTCCCCACTGGTGATCGGGCCGATGATGACCGTGTAGGGCTGGTCGCCGTCGTCGATGTCGTCGTCCACAGGCGAGATCGTGACGGTCTGCTCGACCATCCAGTCCAGGGAGGTGAACACCAACAAGGATTGATCGACCGTGGCCTCACCGAGGTCCGAGGACGCCACATCCACCGTCACATCGGCAGTGGGCGCGGAGGTCAGGACGACCGTGAAGTCCTCGTTCGGGCCATCCTCGAAGGTCACGACCGTGTTGCGGGACAGGATGACCCCCACACCGTCGTCGTCGACATTGGTCCCGGAGATGTCCGCGGGATCGATGGCCGCGTAGACCGGATCTCCCGTCACCGGGCCGATGACGATTGTGTACGGTTGATCGCCGTCATCCAGGGCGTCGTCCACCGGAGTGATGGTCACCAGCTGGGGCGTCATCCAGTCGCGATCGTCGAAGACCAAAGCGGCCAGATCGACGGTCGCTTCGCCGGTGTCCGAGGAGGAGATGTCGACGGTGACCGGAGAAACGGGCTCGGTCGTGAGCACCACGGTGAAGGTCTCGTCGCCGCCGCCCTCTGTCGTGGTCACGTCGCTGCGGGAGACGAGGATGCTCGCCCCGTCGTCGTCGACGTTCGTCCCAGCGATATCGGCGGGATCGATGGCCGCGTAGACCGGATCTCCCGTCACCGGGCCGATGACGATTGTGTACGGTTGATCGCCGTCATCCAGGGCGTCGTCCACCGGCGTGATCGTCACCAGCTGGGGCGTCATCCAGTCGCGATCGTCGAAGATCAAAGCGGCCAAATCGACGGTCGCTTCACCGGTGTCCGAGGAGGAGATGTCGACGGTGACTGGAGAGGCCGGCTCCGAGGTCAACACCACGGTGAAGGTCTCGTCGCCGCCGCCCTCTGTCGTGGTCACGTCGCTGCGGGAGACGACGACGTCCGCGCTGTCATCGTCGCCGTTCGTCCCGGAGATATCGGCGGGATCGATGGCCGCGTAGACCGGATCCCCCGTCACTGGGCCGATGACGATTGTGTACGGTTGATCGCCGTCCACCAGGGCGTCGTCCGCCGGAGTGATCGTCACCAGCTGGGGCGTCATCCAGTCGCGATCGTCGAAGATCAAAGCGGCCAGATCGACGGTCGCTTCCCCGGTATCCGAGGAGGAGATGTCGACGGTGACCGGAGAGGCCGGCTCGGAGGTCAACACCACGGTGAAGGTCTCGTCGACGCCACCCTCGGTCGTCGTCACGTCGCTGCGGGAGACGATCACGTCTGCGCCGTCGTCGTCGAGGTTTGTCCCAACGATGTCAGCAGGATCAATGCCCACATACACCGGATCCCCACTCACCGGGCCGACGACGATGGTGTAGGGCTGGGCTCCATCCGCAACGGCATCGTCTACCGGAGAGATGGTGACCAGCTGCGGAACCATCCAGTCCTGATCGTCGAAGATCAAAGCGGCCAGATCGACGGTGGCTTCACCGGTGTCCGAGGAGGAGATGTCGACGGTGACCGGAGTGGCTGGCTCCGAGGTCAACACCACGGTGAAGGTCTCGTCGCCGCCCCCCTCGGTCGTCGTCACATCGCTTCTCGAGACGAGGATGTTCGCACCGTCGTCATCGACGTTGGTGCCAGAGATATCGGCAGGATCGATGACCGCGTAGGCCGGATCTCCACTCACCGGGCCTATGGCGATTGTGTACGGTTGATCGCCGTCTACCAGGGCATCGTCCACCGGAGTGATGGTCACCAGCTGTGGTGTCATCCAGTCCTGATCGTCGAAGACCAACGCCGCGAGATCGACGGTCGCTTCACCGGTGTCCGAAGAGGAGACGTCGACGGTGACCGGGGAGGCCGGCTCCGAGGTCAGCACCACGGTGAAGGTCTCGTCGCCACCACCCTCGGTGGTCGTCACGTCGCTGCGAGAGACCAGGATGTCGGCACTGTCATCATCGCCGTTGGTCCCTGAGATATCGGCGGGATCGATGGCCGCGTAGACCGGATCTCCA
>PJEL010000337.1_pt1 | contig 56213 bp, 58 predicted proteins | sample 1853271 | NCBI WGS metagenome assembly PJEL01 (sample SAMN08108733, study PRJNA415343) | Invertebrate metagenome, whole genome shotgun sequencing project. | host: Globobulimina | place: Sweden: Gullmar Fjord | collected 2015-08
CACTTTCGTAAAGAACTCTGGTTCAATGTACCAACAAGACGGGCATTCATAAATATTACGGCAGAAGTAGAAGAATGCTTGCGGGAGAGTGAGATTCAGAATGGCTTGCTACTTTGTAACGCGATGCACATCACCGCATCCGTCTTTATAAATGACGATGAGTCAGGACTTCATCAGGACTACGAGAAATGGCTTGAGCATCTTGCACCACATGAACCTATCTCACAGTACCTCCACAACCGAACCGGTGAGGACAATGGCGACGCCCACCTCAAAAGGCAGGTTATGGGCCGGGAGGTTACGGTTGCTGTAACGGACGGGAGGTTTGACTTCGGCACATGGGAGCGCATCTTCTATGGTGAGTTTGACGGCAGACGGAAGAAGAGGGTGCTTGTAAAGATAATCGGAGAGTGAGCATTATTGAAAATAAGTCCCAACAATAAGCAGGTCGTTTATTGCAAAGAAGAGTAAAATGCTATTCTTTGACTCTCTGTGCCTTCCTCTTTTTTCTTTCCAAAGTTACATCGAATTTACGCCAGTAGCTGAATCAATAAGCAAGGGATTATCCACCTAATAATCAGTAGATCACCTTATTTTTTGTTGAAGCAGTTTAATTGTTATAGTTATAATACTCTTCATTTGAACGCTTTTCTGAATAACTAAAGGATAAACATCGTTGAAACAGCCCGGTTTTCTTTTCTTCATAAAAATATATATTATCACCGTTTCTTTCCTTCTTCTATTCTCCGCTACTGCATCTGCCGCTGCACCTGCGCAGTTTACTGATGCTCAGAATTGCCTGTTATGTCACAGGTACCCGACTCTTGGAAGGTATGATGACAAAACAGGTGAAAAGAAGGTCTTTTACGTAAATGAGCAGAGCTACTCTGGATCTGACCACGGTGTTCTAAGGTGTACTGCCTGTCACGCTGAACTTGATAGGCTTCCGCACGATGATCCTAAGAAGGTTGACTGTTCTATAAGCTGCCATGTATTAGATAAGTCAACCGATCAGAAATTCTCACATTCAAATATGGTGAATAAATATGAGTTGAGCGTTCATGGAGGCGGAAAGTCGGACAAAGCTGAAGAATTCCCTGATGATTTTCCAAAATGCCAATATTGCCATGATAATAATCTATCGGGTATGTATGACAGGTCAGGCAACAGGGCTTTATCAAAGGAGCCGGGCAAACGTCATGTATGGGAAAGAAGGAGTCAGAAAAAGATCATTGAACTTTGTGCCAGCTGTCACAGTGACAACAAAATGGCGTCACGCCATGGCCTTGATACTATTGATACTTTTAAGGATTCGTTTCACTGGGAAATGATCAAGTATGGGGTTGAAAACGCCCCTGACTGCATCAGCTGTCATGTTCCCCAGGGTTACTCACCGCATGATATACGTCCTGAAAGAGATTCTTTTTCATCCATTCACGTTGAGAACAGGGTGAAGACCTGCAGCGGTGCGGGAGGGATGCTGGAGTGTCATCCCGATGCCACGCCTGAGTTTTCCGAGGGTAAGATACATGCATATAGTATGAAGGCTCAGCTTTTAACAAAGGAGAGTGTTCTGGATGCAGGGCAGAGGTTTAAGGCTCTGATGTTTAAAAGGTCAAAAGCAGGCCTTATGAAAGATGAAGTTCTTTCCTATTACATACTTGAGATATTGAAGCTTTTTTACAAGCTGCTTATAGGCGGTGTAATAGGTTTTATGTTCCTGCACCAGCTGTTTGAGTACAGGAGTGCGGGAAAAAAACATAAAGGGGAAGAGCTCAGGCATATACCTGACAAGAGTGTAACCAGCAGTAGGGAAGGTGAACAGGAAAAATTATATTTTATACGTCTGAATCTCTCTGAAAGAGTTCAGCATATGATATTTCTGATCTCATTCATTGTCCTTGTGATCACCGGTTTTATGGTGAAGACACCTGAAGAGGTTGTGATAGTTTTAGGGAGTGCCGGCGAGGCTGTCTTCTTTATCCGGAAGGTATTACATCGTGTAGCGGGTGTGGTCATGATACTGATAAGCATCTACCATGTCTACTATATACTCTTTAAGGCCCCGGGCCGAAGCTGGATAAAGGACATGATGGTAAGCCTTGGTGATCTTAAGGGCCTGTATAACAATATCCTGTATTTTATAGGCAGAAGAGAAAAATATCCTGAATTTGACAGGTTCTGCTATAAACATAAGATCGAGTATTTTGCCCTTATTGCGGGGACGATTTTAATGTCCACTACAGGGGTAATGCTATGGACTGAATATAAGTGGGACAAGTTCTTCCTTGATATAGCTACGATCGTACATGGTATGGAGGCTATTCTCGCTTCACTTGCGATAATAGTATGGCACCTTTTTGAGGTGCATTTAAGGCCTCATAAGTTTCCTGTAGGCGACCTCTGGATCACAGGAGTAATAGATGAGGAAGAGATGAAGGAAGAGTATCCTTTGCATTACAAAAGGATAATGGATGACCCTGAACTCAGAAATACTTATATACAAGAGAGGTCACTGAAAAATGAAAGTTTCGATTCTGCAAAAATTCCTGTTGAAAAAAGTAATAGTTTACTAAAGAAGTGTCTTATTGTTCTGACAAAGGCAGCTTATGTCACACCTTTTATCATATTTGCGATATGGCTTCTTCAGTTAGCCTATTTCCCTCACTGGGTCTATGTCCCTGATTATTTCTCAATGCATCCGAAGGTTTCAGAGACGGTAACCGAACTCACCGGAAAAGAAGAGATGATAAAGAAGATCGAGCAGCACAGCGATCCGATACCCAGAGGACATTTTCATGATACTGACGAGTATATAGAAAGATTGATCCATCAGCTGGATACCGACCCGCCGCTCTGTTTAAAATGCCATGGAACTTATCCTCATAAGAAAGAGAAGAACACGCGATCTATGCTTAATATGCATAATGGTTTTATGGCCTGTGAAGTTTGCCACGTGAAGAATAAGGACTATTCCTTTGTATGGGTCGATATTGAAACCGGAAAAGAATCAACCAGGCCTGAAGGAAGTTATGGCAAATATAAGGGGAATATTATTCCTATAAAGACCGTCAATGGACGAGCTGTAAGACTGGATAAAGAGGTCCGTGAAAGTTTTGCTCTTGAATATCTCGAGCTGAATAACAAATATACACTGAACCAGCTTTCCGAGGTAAATAAGGTCCATCAAAATAACCTCTCCAAAGATCCTGTACAATGTCTTGAATGTCATATAAGAGGTGGATATATGGATTTTAAGCGTCTGGGATTTTCAGGTGCCAGGTCAAGTGAATTGACCTTATCAGAGCTCCCCCGAATGATGTTAAAAGAAGATACATTTTACCTTCCGAATCTCTTTGGTCCTGGAGAGTGAGGGCTTCAGAAGTTATGGTGCATCAGGGTTTGAACGCCTTTAATTTCAGATCTTTTATTGCTCTGAAGTGTTTGGTATTGCCTGAAGCAAGGGGCATATTGTTTTCTACGGCTGTTGCAGCTATGATGGCGTCACCGGCTCTCATGCCTGAAGACATCGTATATTCTTCAATATAGATAGATGCCCTATGGCCGATATTTTCAGTAAATGGAAGGACAACAAAGTTGTATGATGTAATAAAGTCTTTAACATATTCATGCTGTGTCTTGTTTTTGGCGCACTGCAGAAGTTCCATGTAAGTCTGTATGGAGAGGTGCCTGAGTTCAGCCCTTTCCATAAGCCGGGCAGCCTTTTCATTTCCTCTCTGCACCCAGATGAAAATGTCGGTATCAAACAGCATACCTGGGTTTCCTTAGATCCTTTAAAGTGTCAGGCACAGACAGGGTCTCTTTTGAAGACATGCCGAAAAAGGGATGATCCTTTATCTTTTTATCTTCACGTTCAACAGGGACGATGACCCCTTTGGCCTTACCATGATAAAGAACGGTAACCTCTTCATTCCTATCAAGGGCTTTAAGCACTTTCTTCATTTTATATCTCAAATCCACCACAGTTGCCTTCATTTGACCCTCCTTGGAAAATGTCTACTTAATTGTATACATTTTGCTGGAGAGATTTCAAGGGTGCCTGGTAAACTATGGGAGTTGAACTCCCATAGTTTAGGTCTTACGCTGAAGAGAGGCCCTTACAAGTCTTGCCTCCTCATAACTTACCGAGCCTTTGAAGTGTTCAACAACAGGGTTCAGCTGCCATGTTTTGCGGGATAGAAAGAGTTGGCTGATCTTTTCCCGAGTTGCAGGGTCTACAAGAAGGTCTATATCAATGTCATCTTCAGTTCTTATAAGTTCTTCAAGATGTCCTGCAATAGTTGATGCTGCAAGTCCACGTTCCTTTGCGATACCCTCTAAAGAACCGCCTTTCTTAAGCAGTGCAAGGGTCGTTTCAAGGCTCTTGCCGATGCCCTTTTTCTGCGGACGAATTATTGAAGAAGCAATAGTCTTTCTCTCAGGAATGTTAATGCCGGGGTTTTTATCCAGATATGCTTTTATCATATTTGCAAAAGCGGTCCCGTACCGCTCAAGCTTGGCATCTCCGATGCCGCTGATAGTCTTCATAGCAGACAGATCTGCAGGATAGTATCTGCACATCTCATGAAGGGTCTTATCTGAAAATATTATATAAGGGGGGACCTGCTGTTTATCAGCGGTCTCTTTTCGCAGGGCTCGGAGTTTTTCAAATAGTGCATCGTCATATGGCTCAAACCCCCCGCTTTTTCCTGCAGGATACCGCTTTTTCTTCTCTTCCCTCTTTAATGCGGTGACCGTTTCTTTGCCGTAGAGGACACTACTTCCCTTTTCCGTCAGCTTTAATACAGGATACTGTCCCCCGTCCTGGATGATGACATTCTGAGTAAGAAGTTCGTCAGCGAGGAAGCGCCAGTGGTTTTTATCTTTATCTTTGCCCCTGCCATAGGTCTTTATCTTTTCATGACCAAGCTCGCGTATACGTTTTGTGTCTGCACCGGTAACAATATTGATTATATGCATAATCCCGAAACGCTGGTCTGTCCGTGATATGGCTGACATAAGTATCTGCGCATCGGTTGTAACATCGATCTTTTCAGCTGTGCCGGTACAGATGTCACAGGACTTGCAGTTCTCTTCAGGATAGTTTTCTCCAAAGTATTCAAGGAGCTGTGTTCGCCTGCAGAGATTATGCGATGCATACCGCACCGTCCGGTTCAGCATATCCATTGCTACCGACCGCTCTTGCTCATCAGATATCTGGTCGATAAAGTATCTGATCTTAGGGATATCGCCCCTTCCAAAGAAGAGGATGCAGTCGGCAGGTTCGCCGTCTCGCCCCGCGCGGCCTGTCTCCTGGTAATAGCTCTCTATGTTTTTAGGCAGGTCGGCATGGATGACAAAACGGACGTTTGATTTATCTATGCCCATGCCGAAGGCGATCGTCGCCACAATAACGGTCGCCTCATCCCTGTTAAATGCCTCCTGATTCCGCTTTCTCACTTCCGGGTTCAGGCCGGCATGATACGGCAGGGCCTTAATATCGTTGGCAGAGAGAAGGCCGGCAAGGTCTTCAACAGAATTGCGGGTGGTACGGTAGATTATTCCGGGCTCATCTGCATGATCATTTATAAACTCAAGCACCTGTTCATCAAGCCTGCTTTTGCCTTTTACAGTATAAAAGAGATTAGGCCGGTTAAATGATGCACGCACAGTAAATGGAGATCGCAGGGCTATTTTGCCGGTAATATCATCCTGCACCTTTGCTGTTGCGGTTGCGGTAAAGGCAGCAACCGGGATATCCGGAAAGGTTTCTGTAATAGTAGAGAGGCTCAGGTAATCAGGCCGGAAGTCGTGGCCCCATTCAGATACGCAGTGTGCTTCATCTATTGCAAAGAGCGAGACAGTGATAGACTTCAGGTTATCAATAAAACCCTGCATTGCAAAACGTTCCGGAGAGACATACAGAAGTTCTATCTTCCCATCTTTAAGTTTATGGTATACAGCAGACATCTCCTTCGGCTTAAGGGAGCTGTTTATAAGGGCTGCGGAGATACCATTTTCAAGAGCGGCATCTACCTGATCCTTCATAAGGGAGATGAGGGGACTTATAACGACTGTTGTGCCCTTCATCATTATAGCGGGCAGCTGGTAGCAGAGCGATTTTCCTCCACCGGTAGGCATCACGGCAAAGATATCCCGCCCTTCCAGTATCTTCCTGATAATTGCTTCCTGGTTAGGCCGAAAGCCCTGAAACCCGAAAACCCTTTTTAATGTATCAAGCATTAATCCTTAAATTATCCTTAACATATCCTATCGGCAACAATAACAGGCGTATGCGTAACCACATGATTATAGCATAATTAAACTATGCGGTTCTGCCTCTCCCATAGTTTACTCTAATGCAGCGTCTTTAAGTACCATGAAAAGACATCTTTGGTTTTGCAGATAACCTTGACTAAACAAGGCTGTATTAAGTTATAATCACAGACGTTGTTCAGGCGCCCGTGAGGGCTTAAAGGGGAATCCCGTTAAATTCGGGAGCGGACCCGCCGCTGTAATCCTGATTCCGGACATTCCGGAATAAAAGTCTTTACCAGTAATGCCACTTTCCCGGCGCTTCGGGGAGGGAAGGCAGGTAGAGGTCAGGAGAGCCAGAAGACCGGCCTGAGCATATCTCACAGAATAGACCTTCGAGGCAAGAGGTTGTGAGGATAAATGTTTAATGGCTTTTATCCCCCTGCTTTCTTTTTCGGAGGCAGGGGTTTTTATGTTAAAACAAGGCACAAAGGCACAAAGGCACAAAGTTAAAAGAAGGAAAGGCGGAAATACAGAGCAGAGTATGGCTCGGCTATTTGTCTTTATCCTTTTACTTTTCACTCTTAACTTTTCACTCTTAACTTCTTCATTTGCCGGTGCACCGTCCCGCATCGTTTCACTTGCGCCGAGCATGACAGAGATACTCTTTGCTGCAGGGCTTGAGGATAATATTGTAGCTGTAACGAACTTCTGTGACTATCCTGAAGAGGCAAAGCTCAAGCCGAAGATCGGCGGCATGTCCAACCCATCGCTTGAGGCGGTCGTCACAATAAAGCCTGATCTTGTGATAATGACCACAGACGGCAACCCCAAGGAGTTTGAGCAGAGGCTGCACGCCATGAATATCAAAACCTATGTATTCAGGGCACGCACATTGAAGCAGCTGCCGGACGGTATCAGGAAGCTGGGAGAGGTGCTTGATGAAGAAGAGAGGTTTGAGCTTCTTGCATCAGATATAGATAATGCCTTTGCAAAGATTCAGACACAAAGGAAGGCTGTTGGGAAGAAGGTTCTCTTTATGATCTGGCCTGAGCCACTGATGGTGGCGGGTCCGGGCACTGCAATTGATGATGCCATTAACCTGCTTGGTGCAGAGAATATAGCTGAGGATGCCGTAATCCAGTATCCAAAGTACTCGATCGAGGAGATCGTTCGCCGTTCACCTGACATTATATTTATCGGCAAGGCATCGGGCATGGATATGCAGAAGGCCTCAGCTGGCCTTCTGAAGAGGATCTCTTATATCCCTGCAGTGAAGAACGACAAGGTCTTTTATTTAAGTGACGGTTTATACAGGCTCGGCCCGCGGGTAATACCGGGGATAGAGGAACTGTCACGATACTTAAATAAATAAAGAGCATAGATTAATATGAAATTAAAATTAACAGTTATAACTTTGGCGGCCTTCATGGTATTTGTTCTTGCATTGTTTGTCGGCCCCAAGTTTATAAGCCCTTTTGGAATATCCGGGATAGAGAAGCAGATACTTCTCTCTATCAGGCTGCCCAGGGTTGTGATCTCGATCCTCATGGGTATGGCGCTTGGGGCATCTGGAGCAGTACTTCAGGGCATCTTAAGAAATCCGCTTGCAGATCCCTATATACTCGGGATATCGAGCGGTGCCGCTCTGATGGCTGCTACAGGAATCATTGCAGGGGTCACTTTTTTTGGTGTCTTCACTATTCCTGTGCTCGCTTTTGGAGGGGCACTGGTAACGGGGATCTTTGTCGGAGCGATGGGGTGGAAGCGGGGAGGTTTCTGGCCTGACAGGCTGCTTCTGGCAGGCGTTGGGCTCGGGTTTCTCTTTTCAGCATTGCTCATGCTGATAATGAGTATATCAAGCAACGAAGGACTGAAGCGTGCAACGCTCTGGATATTCGGTGATCTCTCTATTGCAGACTGGTCGATCATTCCGTATGGAGTTTTATTTGTCGCCGTCGGACTTGGAATATCCCTATTGCGGGCCAAGGCACTGAACAGCCTTATGCTGGGGGATGATCTTTCGCATAGCCTCGGTTTCTCTCCACGCAAGGAGAGGTTCATACTCTTTATTTCAGTAGGGCTGATGACTGCAGCCTCGGTATCGCTAGGCGGCATGATAGGTTTTATAGGCCTTCTGATACCGCACATAGGAAGGTTCATGATCGGCTCAGACAGCAGGATACTTGTTCCGGTCTCTGCTCTGGGCGGCGGGGTACTGCTCTGTATAGCTGACCTTATAGGCAAGTCTATAGTCTCACCGATGGAGCTGCCTGCCGGGATAATAACAGCAATTTTGGGAGCTCCTTATTTTTTATACCTTCTACGGAGGAAAGATGTACTCAGCATCTGACAGGTATATTCTTGATTTTGATAAAGTTACATTCTCTTATGGAAAGAAGGAGACTTTTATTAAAGACATAACCTTCTCCATTGAGAATGGAGAGTTCATCGGCCTCCTTGGCGCAAACGGCTCAGGCAAGTCAACGATACTGAAGCTTGCAGGCGGGATATTAAAACCTGCAGAAGGCAGGGTCAACCTCTGGGGCAAGGATCTTCACTTCTACAGAAACAGGGACAGGGCAAAGCTCCTTAGCTATCTGCCCCAGTTTCTTGATATGAATATCCCCTTTACAGTCAGGGAATTTGTGAGCATGGGACTCTACCCGTATGACACCATGCCGGAGCTGACCGTTGATGATGCGATTGAGATGGTCGGGTTGACTGATTACAGAGAGTCGCTTATTACACACCTCAGCGGCGGAGAAAGAAGAAGGGTCTATATTGCAATGACCCTGCTGCAGGGAGCCGGGCTGGTGCTTCTTGATGAGCCGCTTGCAAACCTGGACATTAAATACCAGATAGAACTCCTCAGGCTATTAAAGGAACTGAGAAAAAAGAGGGGCATGACGGTTGTCATGGCCCTTCACGATATAAATATCGCTTTACAGTTTGACAAGATAATACTCGTCAAGGATGGGAAGATTCTCGGTACAGGAAAACCGGATGTGGTTTTGACAAAAGAGCTGCTTAAAGAGGCTTTCGATGTTGAGGTTGAGATCAAGCGAGAAGATTCTGGCGGGGCTTATATAAGGTATTAAGAAGGAGAGTAAATGTATTCAGCATCATGGAGCGGCGGCAAGGACAGCTGTATAGCATGTTATAACGCGATCAGAAGCGGGATCGAGATATCCGGCCTTATTTATTTTGAAAGAGAGAAGAACCTGCATGGGATTTCAGCCGAACTTATAAGGTTCCAGGCAGAACTCTCAGGGATCCCCATTCTGCAAAGAGAGGTTGTTTTAGATGATTTTGAGTCCGAATTCAAAGAGACTGTCAATGGTATAGAAAATATTCAGGGGATGGTCTTTGGAGATATTTACCTTGAAGAGCACCGTTCATGGATCGAGAGGGTATGCGGGGAGATCGACATTAAGGCGTTTTTTCCGATATGGGGCATAGATACTGAAAAGATCATGAAGGATTTTATTGATGAAGGTTTTGAGGCGGTTGTTGTAAGCGGCAGGCAGGAGATGATCGATAAAGAATGGATAGGACATAAAGTAGACAGAGACTTTATGGATCACCTGAAGAGCAAACAAGGAGTTGATCTCTGCGGTGAGAACGGCGAATACCATACCTTTGTGGTTGGAGGCCCGTTATTTAAAGGAAGCATAGAGATAACAGACACTGGGATCACTGAAAGAGACGGTCACTGGTTTCTCGATATTAAGGACTTTGAGGTGAAGAGATGAAGGGAAGGCTCTATCTGGTGCGCCATGGTGAGACCGAGGGCGCGGAAGCCAAAAGATATAAAGGAAGCATTGATGTGCCGCTTTCTGAAAATGGGATCAATCATATGCAGGCCCTTGCTGTGCACTTAAGGACAACAGTCTTTATAAAGGCTGTCTACTCCTCTGACCTTATCCGCTCCAAAAAGAGCGCAGAGATACTGTCTGAACCATTCGGCCTTCTGCCGGTTGTTGTTGAGGATCTGAGAGAATGGAACTTTGGTAACTGGGAAGGCATGTCATTCAGTGAAGTGGAAGAGAAGTATCCTGTCGAGTTTAAGGCGTGGGCAGGAGACCCGAGCAAGCATGGGCCGGTTGGCGGAGAGAGCACTATTGAAGTACAGGAGAGGGTGGTCAAAGCTGTTGACCGGATCTTTTCTGAACACCTGGATGAAGATATCGTGATCGTTGCTCACGGAGGGGTCAACAGGCTTCTGCTCTGTGAGTTTCTCGGGATACCGCTTGAGAATATATTTCGGATAGAACAGGACTTCGGCGCTCTCAATATAATTGAATTCAATGAAGGATATCCATCGGCAAAACTATTAAATTTCAGCATTTGATCTTTCATTAGAAAGATACAGCAGGTATTTAAGGGGAATCCCGTGTGAAACGGGAACTGCCCCGCAACTGTGATGGGAACGAAAGCCCAATAAACAATTAAGAGTGAAAAGTTAAGAATTAAGGAAAGCTTTTAATTGTTTTAAAACCACTGTCCTGATGACTCGGGATGGGAAGGCGGGTGAGTAGGCATGCGGCATGCCCTGAGTCAGGAGACCCTGGATACCTGGGAAAACAATAACCTTTCGAGGGAAGAGGAGGAACATATGAGACAGGACAGCGGGTGAGATCTGTAGATGATGCGAGAGATGAAGACTGGAATAAATATCAATTAATTTACAGATAAAAAAGGAGAGGATATATTAATGAAAAGATTCTGGATGTTATTACTGCCGATACTTATTGCTTCAACAGTATGGGCGGATGAAACGATAAAGATCAAAGAGGTTGTAGTTACAGCGACAAAGATGGAAGAGGCGGTGGAGGAGACAACAAGCGATGTTATTGTAATCAGGAGTGAAGATATTAAAAAGCTGAATACCCAGTTTGTAACAGATGTTTTGAAGAGTATTCCTGCATTGAACCTTACTCAAAATGGAGGCGCTGGCAAACAGGCGACTATCATTCTCCGTGGCGGCAACACCGAACATACACTGGTGATGATAGACGGGGTGAAGGTAAAGAGCACGACCACAGGCACATTTGATTTTTCGACCATCAATGTCGACGATATAGAGAGGATCGAGATAGTGAAAGGCCCACAGAGCACTATATACGGATCTGAGGCGATGGCAGGGGTTATAAATATAATTACAAAGAAAGGTAAAGGCGCTCCCAAAGTAGCGGCCTCTTTTGAAGCAGGCTCATACGGGACATATAAACCATCGGCAACAGTCTCAGGCGGAAGCGATAAGGCAGACTACCGACTGACAGGGACATATTATAATACCGACGGCATATCAGCTGCAAAGAAGGGTACGGAGAGAGATGGATATGAAAATGCCTCGGTATCGGGAAAATTCGGCTTCAGCCCGGCAGATGTGGTTGATCTGGAGCTTACCGGTAATTATTATTACGACCGTTCTGAACTCGATGTCTTTGGCAAGGATGATCCCAACTATGTTCAGCACGGGCATCACTACTTGTTTTCAGGGAAAGGAAAGTTCTACATCCTTGATATATGGGAGCAGGTACTGACAGCGTCAACAGTAAAAGACGCTTTGAAGTACCAAGACCCTGACACCCCTAATAACAAGGCTGAAGTAATCACAGGCATGGATACCATAGACTGGCAGCATAATTTCTATCTGTCAGAGGCCTATATCTTTACATTCGGCGCTGAATACAGGGAAGAGTCCGGCGAAAACAAAGGCGCATTTAACAAGACTGTGGATAACAGGGCGCTGTATCTCAATAATAAGATAAAACTTTTCAATGATGATCTTATAATCAATGCAGGATTGAGGATCGATGACCATGAGACATTCGGAGAAGAGACAACATACAGGATCGGTGGGGTTTATAATATCAGGCCTGCTTCGCTTGCTGTCAAGGCCAGTTATGCTACGGCATTCAGGGCGCCGACGCTTAATGAACTTTATTACAAAGATAACTGGGGCAGCAGAGGGAACCTGAACCTGAAGCCTGAAACAAGCAGCTCGTGGGAGATCGGAATTGAGAAGGAGATCATCGAAGACAAGGTCTCTGTATCCGCAACCTATTTTAATCAGAAGTATGAAGACCTTATCGACTGGGTGGAGACACCACCGGGGTCATGGACATACATGCCGCTAAATATTTCAAATGCAGAAGTGAGAGGGCTTGAGACCGATGCTTCTATTCATGTTACAGAGGAAGTTTTAGTTACAACCTCTTATACATACCTTGATACAGAGAACAAGAAGACAGGAGAACGGCTGAGAAGGAGGCCCAAGGATAAGGTCAGCGTGACGGCGGAATATTCCTCATCTCCGGTGGATATACTATTAAGCTACACATTTGTCGGCAAGGTCTTTGATTCTGAGTCATACGGGCACCTCGGCTCCTATTCGTTAGTCAATCTGAGCGGAAGCTACAAGGTGAAAGAAAACATCAAACTCTATGCAAGAATAGATAATTTACTTGATGAAGATTATGAGACAGCGGGCGGGTTTAATACCCCTGGCCTTTCTGCATTTGCAGGTGTTAAATTTGAGATGTAGTTTGTTCGTATATATATAAATGATGATGGAATTACAAAGGACATTCTTTGTTTCGTTGCTTTTGCATGGCACTTTTGCCGCTGCCCTCTTGCTATCTGCGGGGTTTTTAGGGGGCAGCGGCCACATGCTGGATGAGAAGGTCTTTTATATAGACCTTACTGCCGGTGTCAATATGCCGGGCAGTGATAATTCCTCTGTCATGACAGAAGCGCCGGTTCTTCAAAAACCAGCAGTTGAAGAGGCGATAAAAGAACCTCTTCCGGTTAAAGAAAAAATAATAGCTGAAGAAGAGTTGATATTAACTGATCATGAAGCTGAAAGCGAAACTGTCACTCTTGAAGAACCCGTAAATGTAGCAGATGCGATGGAAAGCACTTCAGAGACCGTTGCATATAAAGGGGATAAATATAACGCGCCGCAGAGTAACGAAGAGGAGGTAACTGTAAATGCTTCTTATTCACCTTCTCCAAATGGGGGCATAGGGATACTTGAAGACAAAGCAGGGGGGATAGTTACACCTGCAACTATGCTGCTTATCAGCACCGCTATCGAGAAGGCAAAGACATATCCTCTGTTGGCCAGAAGGAGAGGCATGGAAGGCACAGTCTATGTGGGCTTCAGAATAAGTTCATCAGGAGAGCCGCAGGATATCGAGATCATTAAGAGCTCAGGGTATAACATTCTTGACAAAGCGACTCTGAAGGTTGTGCGGAAGGCTGCTCCTTATCCTCATATAGAGGACCGTATCGAGGTGCCTATCACGTATAGATTGAAGGATATTTAAGATATGAAGCAGAAGATAGTATTTATAACAGGCGGTGCAAGGAGCGGCAAGAGTTCATTTGCACTTGATGAAGCCTCCAAGGTCAAAGGGCAGAAGGCATATATTGCAACGGCCGAGGCGCTTGATGATGAGATGAAGCTGCGTATAGAGAAGCACAAAATAGATAGGGGGGATGATTGGGACACTTATGAGGAGCCGTTGAATGTTTCAGACATTCTGTCAAAGATTGATAATAAATATGAGGCGGTTGTGCTTGACTGCCTGACGCTATGGCTTTCAAATGTGATGCATAAAACAGAGAGTCCAGAAGTGGAGATAAAGGGACTGGCCGATGCGTTGCAGAGTTCAAAAGAAGCATCAGTAATCTATATCGTTACAAATGAGATAGGAATGGGAATAGTGCCTGACAATGAACTGGCAAGGGAGTTCAGGGATCTGGCAGGTTTTTTGAATCAGGAGATTGCAGGTCTGGCGGATGAGGTCTATCTTGTAACATCCGGAATACCGATAAAAATAAAAGGTCAATAAATTATTGTATGGAGGGGATCATGGACTTAAATTCATTATCAGAAATAATCACAAATACCAACGGGAAATATGCAGAGGATGCTCAGCAGCGCCTGGACAGCCTTACCAAGCCTCAGGGCAGTTTGGGTAGACTTGAAGAGTTTGCCAAGCAGCTGGTAGCCATTACAGAGGAGAAGATGCCGGAACTGGATAAGAAGGTTGTTTTCACTTTTGCCGGAGACCACGGTGTCGCTGATGAGGGAGTGTCTGCATTTCCAAAAGAGGTAACACCCCAGATGGTTCTTAATTTTGTTAACGGCGGAGCAGGCATTAATGTGCTGGCACGTCATGCAGGGGCGGATGTTGTAGCTGTTGATATCGGGGTCGACTATGACTTTGGTGATCTTGCTAATCAAGGCTTTGTCTCCAGTAAGGTAGTTTCAGGTACCAGAAATATGAGAAAGGGCCCGGCGATGACCAGGGAGGAAGCTGTTAAATGCATTGAAGTTGGAATGAAACTGGCTGCTGATTATGCAGAAAAGGGTTATAAGATATTCGGCACCGGAGACATGGGTATTGCAAACACGACACCTTCAAGTGCTATAACAGCGGTTCTGACAGATAAGACCGTTGAGGAGATAACAGGGCGGGGCACAGGCATTAATGATGATGTATTAAATAACAAAGTACAGGTAATCAAGGATTCAATAGCCTTGAATAAACCTGATGCATCAGACCCTATAGATGTGCTTGCCAAGGTAGGCGGTGCGGAGATCGGCGGTATTGCAGGATTGATCCTTGGTGCAGCCGCTAACAAGATACCTGTTGTCATTGACGGGTTCATATCGACAGCCGGTGCTTTGATCGCTTTCAGCATCAACCCTAAAACAAGAGACTATATGTTTGCAGCCCACAAGTCGCAGGAGATCGGACATACCGCAATGCTTAATAAGATGGGACTGCGGCCTATTGTTGATCTTGACCTGAGGCTTGGAGAGGGTACAGGTGCTGCGCTTGCCATGATGCTTATTGAGGGCGGGCTAAAGATATATAAGGAGATGGCGACCTTTGAAGAGGCGGCTGTCTCTTCAAAAGAGAAATAAGAACAAATATATAAGAGAATATGAAAAAAATACTTCTTGCATTTCAGTTTTTGACGATTATTCCTGTAAAAGACACAGGGATCGTTTCTGACAGAGAGATCGGCGGTGCTGCTTCTTACTTTCCGCTGGTCGGTATGGTTCAGGGAACCCTCCTTGTGCTTACCGCAATGATAGCTTCAAGGTTCTTGCCGGTTGGTGTGGTTAATATTCTCGTCATACTTCTTCTGGTGATAACGAACGGAGCGCTGCACCTTGACGGCCTTGCCGATACATTTGATGCGATAGCATCAAGAGGGGACAGGGATAAAAAGCTTTCAATAATGAAGGACAGCACTATTGGCCCGGCCGGTGTAATAGCCATTGTTTTTGTAATTATACTCAAGCTGTTTCTGCTCATAAGCCTTTATGTAAAAGCTGCTCCGGCAATGTACTATTTGATTCTGTTTTTGCTGCCGGTATATTCCCGCTGGGTGATGGTACCGTCGATCTTTCATTGCAGCTCAGCAAGAGAGGATGGCCTCGGTAGGACATTTATTGAGAATGTCGGCGCTAAAGAGTTGATCACAGCAACCTTTTTTACCATACTATTATCCCTCGCTGCTCTCTTTATAATCTTTGACACACCCGGTCTTATGCATGTTATTTTTTCTTTACCGGTACTCTATATCTTTTCTTGGGCTGCGGTCTGGTTTGGCAGAAGAAGGTTCGGAGGAATGACAGGGGATACATTCGGTGCTGTATCTGAAGTGTCAGAAATATTATTTTTAATGATGGCGGTAATATGCTTACGAAACTTTACTTGATAAGGCACGGAGAGATAGAGGGCGCTGAGACTAAGCGTTATAAAGGGCATACTGATGTTCCTATGTCTGACAACGGGGAAAATCAGATAAAGGCAATGTCTGACTATCTAGCACAAAACGGCGGAGAAGGGATTAACGCTCTTTATACTTCAGATCTCAGCCGTGCCGTTAAGAGCGCAGAGATAATTGCTGAACCGCTTGGCCTTAAGCCTATTATCGTGGAGGGCCTGAAGGAACGTAACTTTGGAAAGTGGGAAGGCAAGTCTTATGATGAAGTAGCAGCTCAATATCCTGATGCTTTTAAGGCATGGGCGAATAGCCCTCTTGAATTCAGCCCTGAAGAGGGCGAGAGTACGGTTGATCTTAGGGAGAGAGTGTTGGATGCTTTTAACCCGATCATTGAGAAACATAAAGAGGAAGATATTGCTGTAGTTGCTCATGGCGGGACAAACAGGGTGATTATCTGTCAGCTGCTGGGTATCCCCCTGGAGAATATCCTCATGATAGGGCAGGACTTTGCAGCAATGAACCTTATTGAATTTTATAACGGGTATCCGGTAGCAAAATCTATTAACTTCAGGGTGTGACTTAAATTATGGCAAAAGCTTTGATGATACAGGGAACAGGTTCCGGCGCCGGCAAGAGCGTCATCGCTGCAGGCCTCTGCAGGATATTCAGGGATATGGGGATCAAGGTTGCGCCTTTCAAGGCACAGAATATGGCGCTCAACTCTTTTATTACAAAAGAGGGCGGCGAGATCGGGCGGGCGCAGGCCTTTCAGGCCGAGGCGGCAGGGATAGAGCCCTGTAATGATATTAACCCGGTATTGCTTAAGGTGGCCTCTAATGCAGGATGCCAGGTGATCATGAACGGCAAGGTATATGCAACTATGAAGGCAGACGAATACTATGCCATGAAGGATAAGGCATGGAAGATCGCCACAGAGGCTTATGACAGACTTGCTGCAGAGTATGACCTGATCGTGATAGAGGGCGCTGGCAGTCCGGCAGAGATCAACCTTAGAGATGAAGAGATAGTGAATATGAGCATTGCCCGCTATACAGATGCATCTGTGCTCCTTGTAGGGGATATCGATAAAGGCGGGGTCTTTGCCTCTTTCTGCGGCACGGTCGAATTACTGAAGGATGATTGTAATGGTTTTGAGCAGAGGGGAAAGAGCGATGCGGATTATATAAAGGCCTTTATTGTTAACAAATTCAGAGGAGATGTGGAGATTCTTCGGCCAGGGCTTGAGATGATAGAGCACAAAACAGGAAAGCCTGTTATAGGTGTACTTGAGTATCTGGGGGATCTCGGGCTTCATGAAGAAGATGCGATACCTGTGGAGAGGCTTATTCCCCGATACAGAAGCGATCTTGATAAGCCGATCAAGATCGTTGTTCTCGGTTTGCGATATATTTCCAACTTCACTGATTTTGACCCAATCATGTATGAAGATGATGTAGAGTTGAAATACTCCCTTGACCATACAGATATCAGCAGTGCTGACCTTATTATTATCCCAGGTTCAAAAAACACGGTAAGCGATCTGCTCTTATTGCGGGAAAACGGGATCGAGGATGCAATGAAGGCCGCTGTAGAGAGCGGGACTCAGCTGGTCGGCATTTGTGGCGGTTATCAGATGCTCGGACAGAAGATACTCGACCCGTTTAATGTGGAGAGCGGCGAAAAAGAGATCAATGGTTTAGGGCTTCTTGATACTGTTACAACACTTGATAAGACAAAGACGACATGTTCAGTCTTGGCAAATATTCTGAGCGAAAAGTGGTTTGATGCTGTTCCTGGCAGATCCAGCTGTAAGTGGAACCATCTCAAAGGCTATGAAATTCATATGGGTAATACAACCGGGGACGTAGGGCTATTTAAGATAGACCGGCTGCATAGCTCAAACCGCCCGGCTGATGAAGTTCTGGATGGTTCTGCCCGGAAAAATGTATGGGGCACATATATTCACGGGATCTTTGACAATGACGGCTTGAGGACAGCTGTTATAAACTCCCTGAGGATGAAGAAGGGCCTTTCACCGAAGGAAGAGACGATCAACTATCAAGAAGAGAAGGAGAAGGCGATAGACAGGTGGGCAGCTATTCTTAAGAAGCAGGTGGATATACCATTTATGCTGCGGCAGGTAGGCATGGGGGACAGGAAATGACAGCCCCCATTCTTCTTACATTGGCTTATGCCCTGGATCTTGCTATTGGTGATCCAAGGCAAATCCCGCATCCGGTAAGGATCATTGGACGGGCGATTGAAGTCATGGAGAAGTATTTAAGAAATATCTTCAAGGGTGATAAAGGGGAGAAGAGGGCAGGTGTTATTCTGGTTGCCGCAATAGTCAGTATTACTTTCCTGGTATCTCTTATTATCGAAAAGACCCTTCTGGCTCATTGGTCCTCGACATTCAGCCGCTATCTAACCTCCATAATTTATATTTGCTTCGTCTCTACAACATTGGCAACACATGAACTTATAAGGTCAGCTGGGTCTGTCATTGATTCATTAATGAATAAAAATATTCAGGATGCAAGGGCAGGGCTCAGCCTTATTGTTGGAAGGGAGACAAAGAGCCTAGACCAAAAGGAGATATCAATGGCAACCATTGAGACTCTTGCAGAAAATGCAGCAGATGGAATTATTGCACCTATCTTCTATTTTGCGATTGGGGGGCTCCCTCTTGCGATGACCTATAAAGCGGTTAACACCATGGATTCAATGGTAGGGTATAAAAACGACAGATACAGAAATTTCGGATTAGCTGCTGCCAAACTTGATGACATTGCCAATTATATTCCAGCAAGAATTACAGGGCTATTGATCGTTGTATCTGACACCATACTGAGTGTTATTAACAAGAAGAGATTAAAAGGCCCTGGTGCTTTTAAGACTATGCTTCGCGACGGAAGAAACCATTCAAGCCCGAATAGTGGAATCCCTGAGGCTGCAATGGCGGGTGCGCTTGGTGTAAGGCTTGGAGGGCCATCGACTTATGAAGGAACAGTTGTTGAAAAACCCTATATAGGAGACGAAGTGCAAAACACAGATTATATGCATGCCTCAAAAGAATCGCTTACTCTCACAAAGTTTACATCCCTTTTCGGCCTGCTTTGTGCATTGACGTTTATGGGTTTATGGAAATGATCAAACCACAGATTACAGACAAAATAAATCAGGGGTATGATCATGAACACGGCGGCAATGTCTACAGGATTGCACAGGAGCTTGGTATCCCGGAGAGTGAAATAATAGATTTCAGTGCATCTATCAATCCCCTTGGAATCTCGAGGAAAGTGAAAGAAGCAATTAATAAGGGGCTTGATAATCTGGTCAACTATCCGGATAGTGATTCAAAAGCTTTGAGAGAGAAGATTGCGGGGCATCATGACATAGACCCTGAGACAATAATTTGCGGAAACGGGAGTACAGAGCTTATCTATCTTATACCGCGTGCGGTGAAGCCGGAGAAGGTTCTTATCCCTGCGCCTACATTTTCAGAATATGAAAAAGCATGTAAAACAGGTTATAAGTTAAGAGTTGAAAATTATGAGTTACTAAAAGAAGACAACTTTAAAATAAAGCCAGAGAAATTTATAAATGCCTTACAGGGATGTGACATGGCTTTTTTATGTAACCCCAATAACCCTACCGGTAATCTTTTAAAAAAGGATGAGGTACTCACGATCGCTGCTGCTGCAAAAAAAGAAGGATGTTTATTGGTTGTTGATGAGGCATTTGTTGATTTCTGCCCGGAGGAGTCAGTAATCAAAGATGTCAGGGACAACCCATATCTTATCGTGCTGCGATCAATGACAAAGTTCTATGCCCTCACAGGGTTAAGGGTTGGATACGGGGTCTTTCATAAGGATGTAATTGATAAGATCAAACAGTTCAAAGAGCCATGGACGGTGAACACTCTTGCACAGCAGGCTGCAACAACTGCCATATCTGATGATGAGTATACGGTTGAGACAGATGAGCTGATGAAGAGAGAAAAAGATTTTCTCGAGAAGGGTTTTCATGAATTAGATTTTGAATATATTCCATCAACTGTAAATTATTATTTACTGAAGACAGAAAACGCTGATAGAATAGTTTCAGATTTGAAGAAAAAAGGCATCCTTGTCAGGGATTGTTCAAACTTCAGGGTGCTTGAAAGTTCTTATATAAGGGTTGCGGTCAAATCACGAATAGATAACGAAATTCTGCTAAGAGAACTTTCCGGATTAAAGTAAAGGAGCATGATATGGAGATAATACTGATCATAGGACATGGCAGCCCTTCTAAAGATGCAGGAAGCGTTGAGGGTATTGCTGAAAAACTACATCAACTTATGCACCCCGGGTGTGATAATAATTGTGTAAGGACAGCCTATCTTCAATTTAATGAACCGGCTGTTATTGATGCTCTGGGAAGGGCAGCAGCAGACGGTGCCGGAAGGATAATCATTCATCCGTATTTTTTAAGCAGCGGGATCCATGTATCAAAAAGCATCCCGGAAATTATTGAGCAGGCGAAAAGGGACTACCCTGAAGTTGAATTCGTATATACTAAACCGCTCGGCACCTATGATAAGATGGCCGAAATAATTCTTGGGAAAATAAAGGATGCCTTATAATCAGGCGACAAACAAAGGGAGATATTTTGTCTCCCTAACTTCACAGCAAAGGAGGTGCATGGTATGAAGAAAGCAAAGAAGTCGAAGAAAGCGCAGGCTATCTCTTACCACATGAAGTGTGCAAAGACCGCAAACGGCCTTACACATTTTGTGATGTACGGCGATGTGCCTAAGAAGAAGATGCCTCTCTAGGGCTGTGAACTGCTCCCATGCCCTCCTCTTTTTGAGGAGGGAGGGGGCAACCTCTTTAACTCTTTATCTCTTCTGAATTTATTAGGAAACAAAAGATATATCAAGATAAAAAATATTATTACCGGGAGAATTTAAAAATGACTGAAAAGAATCGTGGAATTTCGTTTTCAAATATTGATGATAACTGGAAGCTTGCCCTTGATCCAGAAAATGTATTCTGGAGCCTGCTGCCCAGAAACAACGGGGACTTTGCTATCCCTGAAAATATCATAGACCTTTATAAGAAGGAGATGGCTCACCTTGACAAAGAGATGCATGACTTCAGGTTCAACGAGCCACTCAACTGTGTCTATATTGATCCTACAGACAGGTGTAACGCAAACTGCCCCTACTGCTATATCCCTTCCAAGATAAGGACCGGCGGCACACAGATGACCTGGGAGCAGCTCGATCTAACGCTTAGTAAGGTAGAAGAATATTTTAAGGGAAAAAAGAAGAAGCCAGTCATCGTATACCACGCCGCTGAGCCGCTGATGGTAAAGGATATCCTCTTTAAATCCATTAAAAAGTATCACAAGAAGATGCTCTTTGGTATCCAGACCAACTCGCTGCTTCTTGAAAAGGAAGATGTGGATTTTATAAAGAAATATCGTGTCGGAATAGGAATATCTCTGGATGCGGCAACAGCTGCTGATAATAACATCTCCCGTGTCTCACGTGACGGAGGCGGTAATTACAAGAAAGCGGTACAGGCCCTTAAGTGGTTTGAAGGCTATGAAGGCCTTAACGTGATCTGCACTGTGACGAAGCTTAACGTGACCAAACTTCCGCAGCTCGTAAGATTCCTTCACAAGAAGAAGGTGCCTATGGTTCTTCTGAATCCGGTACGTTTAACACAGAAGCGGGCTGATAAGATAAAGGCCGGTGATGACGAGTATGCAAAGAACCTGATCAAGGCTGTCAATACCGCCATGGAGCTTACAAAGAAGACAGGGCAGCAGATAGTTGTCGGTAACTTTGCCAATGTGCTTCTGGCGATAATAGCGCCTACTGCAAGAAGGATGATGTGTGATATATCACCCTGCGGAGGCGGGAGGACATTCCTGACTGTAACAGCTGACGGATCCATGGTCCCATGCGGGGAGTTTATCGGCATGAAAGAGTTTTCAGGAGGAAACATCTTCAAGACGTCCATCGACAAAGCGATGACTTCAAAACCCTTTAAAAAGATCAGGGCAAGAATGGTAGAGAATATTGATGAATGCGATACCTGCGATTTCAGACATATCTGCGGATCACCATGCCCGGCAGAGATGCATTCAAGGGGCGATATTAATAAAAAAGCCGTTTTTTGCGATTTTTATAAAGAGGTGATCCAGTATGCCTTCAAGATGATTGCTGAGGATAAGGTAAAATATCTATTACGTGAAGACGCGATGGATCAGATGACATATGAGTATCAATACTGAGCAAAGACAAAAATGAATAAGTTCTACGTAATAGGGATCGGCTACAGGCCGCTTGATGATAAGGCCTCTTACATTATTAAAAGAGCGGATGTAATACTTGCCACTGAACGGCTGATCGAGGTCTTTACCAGATATGCTGAGTTCAATGATGTTAACCGGAAGCTCAAGGTTACTGGCAATATCTTTGAGACCATGGATTACCTCCGCAACAATTATGAGAGAGAGAAGATATCCGTACTTGCCGACGGCGACCCTATGTTCTTCGGTTTTGGAAGACAGGTCATAAAAGAGTTTGATAAAGAGGCGATAGAGATAATGCCTGACCTCTCAAGCATGCAGGTCGCATTTTCAAGAATCAATGAACCATGGAGCGATGCTTTCATGATGAGCCTGCACGGCGGGCCTGACCCGCAGAAAAGAAGAAAGCCCGAATATGAGATCGAGGAGATCCCGAAACTTCTTGAGATATACGACAAGATCGGCATACTTACGGACAAGGTCAATAACCCTGTCGCTATCTCAAACGCATTGATTAAGGCTTCAAATCTCAAGATGTATATTTGCGAAAAACTTGGATACCCTGATGAAAAGATAACAGAGGGCACTCCCGGAGAGATCGCCAAAGGTGCATTCTCTTATCCCAATGTTGTCATTGTTGTAAAAACAGGGGGCTGAAGACGATGACAGGGAAGGATCTTGATAGTTTAAAGAAGTGGTTTTCTGAATATGCCTCCTCCTATCTTTCTTCATCTGATGAAGATAATGGCAATTACAGGCTCAAGATAGAACATAGCCATAATGTATGTGAAAACATACTGATAATTGCTGAAGACGAGAACCTTGATCATGCAAAGTCCCGTATTGCAGAGGCGGTGGCGCTCTTTCATGACATCGGCAGGTTTCCTCAATATGCCCAATACAGGACATTCAATGACAAAATATCTGTAAACCATGGATCTCTGGGAGCAGAGGTGCTTTCAGGCGAAGGGGTTTTGAAGGGGCTGCCTGCTACAGAGGCAGAGGTGATCGCCAGGGCGGTAAAGTTTCACAATGCATTTGCAATACCCGGGGAATTTGATGATGATACGGTGCTTTTTATTAAACTTATCCGTGATGCTGACAAGCTGGATATACTGCGCCTTTTTATAGAGTACTACGGAGATTCATCACAGGAAAGGTCAGAAGTGCCGGCTCACGGCCTGCCGGATAATTCTGAATATTCGAAGGATTTTGTATCCTGCCTGCATAAAGGGGAGATGGCATCTTTCTACCGTGCAAAGACATTGAACGACTTTAAGCTCATGCATCTTTCATGGATATATGACCTTAACTTCAGGTCAGCCTCGAAGCTCTTTGTTGAGCGGGGCTATATCCAGAAGATACTCTCGCATCTTCCGCAGACCGACGAAATTCTAAAGGCTGTTGAAGTGGTGCGGATACGCCTGCATGACAGGATATCAGGCTGCACGGCATAGCATATATCATTCCGCTTCGATAGAAAAAAGAGGCGCTTTTATGAATTCACCTTTGCAGACAGGGCATCTGCCCGGCTTCTTCAACCGCTCCCTTTTAATGAACGTATAGCTGCACTTTCTGCATTCTGCAGGTTTAACCACCAGATGGAGCCCTTTTTTATGCCTTATATGGTCAAGGTGGTCATATACCATCTTTTCTGAAACACTGACCTCAGGGGATATCTCTTTTGCGGAGAAGCTTCCGCGTTCCAGCAAAGAGATGATCTCATGGCGTACGGTCTCATGTCTTTCTGATGGGACAGCAGGTTCTTTCGGCCTCTTTGTCATTAATTATATATTGAATTATTCTTCAGAGCTTTACAATCCCTATAATATTAAATTAAACTTATAGTTCCATCAAAAAAGCAGTTTAATTTAAGGAGGAAGTATGTACAGGGAAGAGATAAAAGTATTGGACTGCACGATACGTGACGGCGGTCTTATAAATAAACATGGTTTTGATCACGATTTTGTGCGGGAAGTATACAAGGCGATATCAGCTGCCGGAGTGGACTATATAGAGCTGGGATACAAGAACTCAAAGGAGCTCTTTTCCTCAGATGAGTTCGGCCCGTGGAAGTTCTGTGATGATGATGTCATCAATAATGTTATTGACGGAATAGAATCTAATGCCAAGATCTCCGTTATGGTAGACGTAGGCCGTGTAAAGCTCGAGGATGTGAAGCCTGCTGATGATAGTCCGGTTGATGTTATAAGAACAGCGGCTTATGTAAAAGATATTGATAAAGCGATACATATGACCAACCATTTTGCAGACAAGGGCTATGAGACTGCTATCAACATAATGGCAATATCTCGAGACAGAGGCCCTGAGCTTGATGAGGCTCTGCAGCAGATAGAGAAAGAGAGCCAGGCGGATGTCGTCAATATAGTTGACAGCTTCGGCTCACTTTATCAGGAGAATATTGAAAGCCTTGTAAAGCGTTTCCAGACTCATCTGAAGACAAAAGAGATCGGTTTCCACGGCCATAACTCGATGCAGCTTGCCTTCTCCAACACTATCGAGGCGATCATACATAATGCCAACTACATGGATGCCACTATCTATGGTATCGGGAGGGGTTCAGGCAACTGCCCGCTGGAACTTCTTATCGGATTTCTTAAGAACCCTAAATATGATATACGGCCTATACTTGACCTCATCTCCAAGGAGTTTATCCCTCTTAGGGAGCAGATGGAGTGGGGCTACATCATACCTTATGCCATATCAGGTATGCTGAATGAACACCCGAAGGCTGCCATAGCCTTAAGGGACAGTGAGCATAAGGAAAACTACAAGGACTTTTACGACAGCCTTACTGAGATAGGCTAGCAGCCACCTTATCTTTTATGGATGTAAGCCGGTTTAAAAAGCTCCCGATACTCGGGATACTTCGCGGCGTAAAGTCTGATACCATAGAACCGCTGACAGAGAATGTCGCCTCTTCCGGCCTCTATGCGATTGAGATCACCATGAACACTCCTGATGCCCCCGGCCTTATAAAGCAGATGGTAAAGGCTGCGGCCGGACGCCTTGCAGTTGGTGCCGGAACTGTTCTGACGATGGATGAACTTCACTCTGCCCTTGATGCTGGAGCTACCTTTATAGTGATGCCAGCCCTAATCCCTGATGTCATGGAATATTGTATTAAGAATTCTGTACCTGTCTTTCCCGGAGCCTTGACCCCTCAGGAGATATATAACGCCTGGAATGCAGGTGCAACCATGGTTAAGGTATTTCCCGCAAAGTTTTTCGGCCCCTCATATATGAAAGAGATAAAAGGGCCTTTTCAGGATATAAAACTTCTTGCCTGCAGCGGGGTCTCCACAGATACCATAGGTCCGTTCTTCTCTGCCGGTGCTGATGCGGTAGCTTTTGGAGGGAGCATATTTAAAAAGGAATGGCTTGCTGCCGGGAAGTTCTCTCTTATCGGAGAGTATATCTCCGCTTTGATCAAAGAGTATGAGATGGTTTCCTGAAGCAGTAAATCTGTATAATTGAATAATGAATACTGTGAAAATAGATATAACATATTGCCTTGAATGAGGTTATGCTGCACAGGCCTCCGTTCTGGCGGCTGAGATAGAGGGAAGGTTCGGCATAGTTCCAAACCTTATTGAAGGCTACAACAGCATCTTTGAGGTGATGGTAAATGACGACCTTATCTACACCAACAATAAAAAGTGCAGCGTTTTCCCTACAAACGAAGAAATATTTGATGGCATAAGTAAATACCAGAAGCCCCTGCCTGAAGACAAACGGAAAAAAATTAAACCGGTAGAAGAGACCTCAACATTAATATGTCCCATCCCCTCAGTTTCAAAAGATAGCGATGACTGCGGCTGTAGTTGACCTATAGCCTTCTTGCAATTACCCTCTTTTTCTAATAAGATTTACATTATATTTACACATTATATGAATTATTTAATCTAAATATATATTTAAGCTAGGAGGATAGATATGGAGAACATGGAAGGAGTTATTGAAAAAATTGGAGAGCTTTTGACGCTTTATGGACTGAAGGTAGTTGCTGCGATAGTCATATTCATCATTGGACGTATCGTGGCCAGGTTTATTGAGAAGATGCTGCAGAAGATGATGAAGAAGAAGGATGTTGACCAGGCGATAATATCTTTTGTCGGAAGCCTGACCTATGCGGCAATGATGATATTTGTCATCCTGGCGGCGCTTAATCAGCTTGGCATACAGACCACCTCTTTTATAGCGATTATCGGTGCTGCAGGTCTGGCTATCGGCCTCGCGCTTCAGGGTTCGCTCTCAAACTTTGCATCTGGTTTTCTGCTGATCATATTCAAACCATTCAAGGTCGGTGACTTCATAGAGGCTGCAGGCACTATGGGTACTGTTGAGAATATCTCTATATTCACCACAGAGCTTTCCACCCCTGACAATAAGACGGTGATAATTCCTAACACAAAGATGACAGGAGACAATATTACCAACTGGTCGACAAAAGGAACAAGGCGCGTTGACCTGACGGCAGGCATCGGGTATGGTGATGATATTGATAAGGCCAGGCAGGTCATAAATGATGTGCTTGCCGCAGAGGAGCGTATTCTTAAAGAGCCCGCATCTACGGTAGCGGTTGTTGAGATGGCTGACAGCAGTGTCAATTTTGTTGTACGTCCCTGGGTAAAGGCTGAGGATTACTGGCCTGTCTATTTTGCTGTGACAGAGAATATAAAGAAGAGTTTTGATAAAGAAGGCATCTCCATTCCCTTCCCGCAGAGGGATGTGCATCTGTATGAGCACAAAGGGGAGTAATAAATATTATTTCAAGGCTAACTATGGGAGTTCAACTCCCATAGTTAGCTGTCATTCATTTTCTGCTATATTTTTCGGCTGCTTTCCATTAAAACATAGTATAATGTGACTATGAAAACCCTTGATGAAGTAAAAAAGATATTACAGTTTCACAAAGATGATTTAAGAAGGGATTTCCATGTGAAGGAGATAGGTGTATTCGGCTCTTTTTCCAGAGGCGAGCAGGGGGAGGGAAGCGATATTGATATTATGGTGGATTTTGAAGAGCCTATCGGATGGGAGTTTACGGATCTTAATGAATATCTGGAGAAAATCCTTAAGCTGCATGTTGACCTTGCCACTCCTCGTGCGCTTAAACCCTTGATCAGAGATGATATTTTAAATGATCTGGTGTATGTATGACAAAAAGAAGCGTCCTTTTATATCTCCACGATATCATAGATTCAATAGAGAAGATAAATCAATATATTGATGGTATGGATTTCGAAGGTTTTTCGAATAAAGATTTAACATTTGACGCTGTAATCAGAAACCTTGAGATCATTGGAGAGGCATCAAAAAGTATTCCTGAAGATATACGAAACAATTACCATGATGTCCCGTGGAAAAGAATGGCCGGCCTAAGAAACATAATATCTCACCAGTATTTTGGTATTGACAAAGAGATTGCCTGGAAGATCATCAAAGATAATCTTCCAGAAGTCAGGCCAATGATTCAGATGATAATTAATGATATGTAAATTATGGGAGTTCAACACCCATAGTTCGAAGAGAGATGCCAATTTTTATAAGTATAAGGTCAAGTAGTGCTATTATCGAAGTTGGACCTCGATAGAATGACTAATTTATAAAATCATGCAATTAATACGCTGCACAAAAAAGCTTCAGAAAGAGATGGGCCTGAATAAGGCGGATCTGTCTATCGAAGAGCCGAGGTTTTCATATCTGGGCGGATGGCATGCAAACCTGATATATATTGACAGGAGAAAATGCGTTCTCTTTACGAATGACAGAACCCTCTTTAATTTTCTTGTGCCTGATGTTACCAGATTGGTAATTCGGAAATTGGATGAACTGTTTCGTGGTTTTCTTGCCTGTGTATTGTCTGAAGAAGGTCTTGACCAGGAAGTAAAAGAGAAGATTCTGGAAGAATACAGGGAAATAGCATATTCAAATACGAATAACAAAAGCGTATTAGGTTCTATGACAGACCTGGCTTATCATTACAAGTACTATATTTTATCAGATGGCAGTATCCATGGCTGTGACCTGCCTGGCATCATAAAAAAGCAGAACCACATGCCTATGAGCGCAATTGCTTATCGTTATCCCATTGAAGAACTAAAGGCTCTTTATGGGGTTAAATCCTGACCATTAAAGGCTGTATTTAAAGGGAATATCAACAGGTGAGATGAGAGAAGCGGTTGTACCTCTATCGAAGTTGGACTTCAATAGATTCCATAAGATATATCCCCCCTTGACCTATGACCTGAATATGGTCTATATTTAGGTCATGGAGGGCGAATATGAAACTTAGGGAATCTGTAAAACCTATCAGCTATCTTAAGGCTCATGCTTCTGAGCTTGTCAGGAATGTATCTGATAAACGTGGTGCGTACATAATCACCCAAAACGGTGAAGCAAAGGCTGTTCTTCAGGATCTCAAGAGCTATGAGCAGACACAGGAGAGTATGGCGCTTCTGAAGATACTTGCTCAGAGCGCAAAGAGTAAAAAGGAAGGAAAGCATAAACCTGTAAAAAAGGCATTTGCAGACCTGTCAAAACGCATAGAGGAAGTTGAATGAAGTACCGTGTCCTGATGCTTCAGGATGCAGAAGAGGACATATTTAATATTTACAGATTTATTGCATGGAACGATTCCAAAGAGCGTGCTGGCCATATCTTTTCAAAACTGCAGCAAACCTGCCTATCTCTAACCGAACATCCTGAAAGAGGGCATCTGCCGCCTGAGCTGGAACGGGTAGATGTAATTGACTACCAGGAGATCCACTTCAAACCTTACAGGATCATTTACGAAATAGAGGGCAAAAGCGTTTTTATCCATTGCGTGATGGACGGACGCCGGGATCTTCAGGATCTGCTTCAAGACAGACTGCTTCGCTAAATAACCTGAAAGCTTCAAAATATGGAGGTCCGACCTCGATATATTATGTTCTTGACAATTATTAACTACCGTGGTAGTTAATATATTAGCATGAAAGAGGCGATATCAAAACTGATCAGGCTTGGACTGACTGAAAATGAGGCGAAGGCCTATGCCGCACTGCTGAAGGAAAATCCTGCAAGTGCTTATGAAATAGCGAAAATATCAGGCATTCCCACCTCCAAGATATATGAGGTCTTTGGTAAACTCGAGGCCAGAGAGATGATACAGTCAATACATGGGGAGAGCAAAAGAAGGCGCTTCATTCCTGTCTCCCCGGATGTGTTTGTGGATAATTTCCGCAAAGCGGTTGATGAGAACATTGAAGCGGTTAAGACGGAGCTTAAGGATATAAAGGTCGGGGTTGATACCACATATACATGGCATATAAAAAAATATGAGAACCTTATCATAAAAGCGAGGCGTATGCTTAAGACGGCAAGGGAGTCGGTCATTCTGATGGTATGGGCAAATGAGATGGAGGCACTAAACTATTCCATTCAGAATGCAGAGGGCCGTGGGGTCAAGATAGCGGTTCTCCATTACGGGCCAACAGATCTTAAGATTAAGCAGTTATACCGTCATCCTGTTACTGATACTATTTATGAAAAGAATAACGCCAGGGGATTCACTCTTGTTGCCGACTCAAAAGAGGTTCTGACCGGCAAGGTAGAGGGCAAAGAGCAAACCGAGGCGATATGGAGCAGAAATGAAGCCTTGGTAATGATGTCAGAGGATTATCTCAGACATGACATATACTTTATGAAGATCGCTTCCAGATTCAATCCGCTGCTTCAGGAGAGATTTGGACAGAGATATGAGAAGTTGCGGGATGTGTTTACGGATGAAGAAATATGAGAGTAAGGATTCAAGGGGTCGAGGGGCCAAGGGTTCAAGTGAAGGAAGTTTGATTTTTTTTTATTTAACCTAATAAATATTCATTCACTAGAACCCTTGAATCCTTGAATCCTCGGCCCCTCTTCTTCAAAAATGTTAAAATACTTCAATGAAATCCTATATTGTGGCTATATCCGGGGCAAGCGGTGCGGTATTCGGATTGAGACTCGCTGAAGAGCTTCTGAAATCAAAACATAAAGTCTACCTGCTCATATCAAACATATCCTTTTATATAATAAAGACTGAAACAGGGATAGACCTCGCTGCAAAGACGGAAGCAGCGGTCAACAAGAAAGTGCAGAGACATTTTTCTTCCAATAATATCAACTACTTTGCCGAATCCCACCTGGCTGCGCCTGTTGCAAGCGGCTCTTTCATCACTGACGGGATGTTCGTGGTTCCCTGCTCAATGAAGACCCTTTCAGGCATTGCCAACGGATATGCCAACTCATTAATAGAGAGGGCAGCTGATGTCATGCTGAAAGAGGGCAGGCAGCTGATCCTCTCACCTCGCGAGACGCCCCTGAATGCCATTCACCTTGAAAACATGCTTAAACTGGCAAGAATAGGTGTCGGCATAGTTCCGCCAATGCCGGCTTTTTATCATAACCCCAAGAATCTAAGCGAAACTATAGATTTTATTGTCGGCAAGATACTTGATCGTGCAGGGGTCAGCCACAGCCTTTTTGAACGCTGGAAGTGATCAGTTTAAGTTGCTTATATCATTATATTATGGTATAACATCCTTTCTATGAGCACTAATAAGATATATCTGATTGACGTCACCAACAGAGACGGCGTGCAGACCTCAAGGATACTGCTGAGCAAACTCGCCAAGACCATGATGAACATCTATCTGGATGATATGGGTGTTTATCAGAGCGAGGTTGGCTTTCCGACTTTAAGGCAGGAGGTCAATTATATCAATGCCAACCTTGACCTTGCAGAAAAAGGGGTTCTGACGAATATCCACCTTGAGGGCTGGTGCAGGGCGGTCAAGGATGATGTTGAGCTTGCACTGAAGAACTGCCCAAACCTTAAGCATCTGAACATATCCATCTCCACCTCTGACATAATGATAGACGGCAAGTTTCAGGGCAAGAAAACGTGGAAGGATCTCATGAAGGGCACGATCAGCGCCCTTAGGACTGCAAAGGAGCTTGGTGTAGAGACCGTCGGAATAAATGCGGAGGATGCATCACGTACAGAGCTTGGAAGGCTAATCGAGTTTGCTGTTGCAGCAAAAGAGAACGGGGCAGACCGTTTCCGCTACTGCGATACCCTTGGCGGTGATGACCCAATCACCATCTATCCCCGGATCAGAAATATAGCGCATACTGCAAAGATTGATATAGAGATGCATTGCCACAATGACCTTGGCATGGCTGAGGCTGTATCTGTGACAGGCGCATTGGCCGCGGTAAGGAATGGAGTTGACGCATTTATCAACACTACAATTAACGGTTACGGCGAAAGGGCAGGAAATGCAGACCTCGTATCTACACTTCTTGCGCTTAAATACTCTCACGGCTTTGGTGATAATATTAATCTTGACAAGAAACTTGATATGAAGAAGTCCTGGAAGATAGCCCGCTACGCATCTTACGCCTTCAACCTGCCTATTCCTATAAACCAGGCTGGTGTAGGCGACAACGCCTTTGCCCATGAATCAGGCATACATGCGGACGGAGCGCTCAAGGACAGGCGCAACTACGAACTGTATGACCCTGAAGATGTAGGAAGGGGAGAGCCTGAGCTGATACAGACCGGAAGGGTGATAACAACCGGCGAGTACGGCGGCATCAAGGGCTTCAGGCATGTTTGTGACAACCTCGGCATCCACCTCAGGAGCGATAAGGCTGCAAAAAGGATACTTGAGCTTGTACAGTATGCAAACCTTCAGACTCAGCAGCCGCTTACTGACGATGAACTGAGATTCATAGCAAAGAACCCGAAAGAAGCAGCAATGATCCTCACTGTTAACCCATCCCAAAGCGATGACATATAATATCACCCTCATCCCGGGGGACGGAGTAGGTCCCGAGATTGCTGAAGCAACCGTAAGAGTGCTTGAGGCAACAGGTGTATCCTTTAACTGGGACGTTCAGAATGCAGGCGGCGAGGTCTATGAGAAAGAGGGACATCCTCTACCGGACAGGGTCGTCGAATCTATTAAGAAGAATAAGATAGCGATCAAAGGTCCCATCACAACTCCAGTAGGCTCAGGTTTTCGCAGCGTTAATGTACTGCTCAGGCAGACTCTTGATCTCTACAGCTGTGTCAGGCCGTGCAAGGGATATCCAGGTGCCAGAACAAGGTACGATGATATAGATATAGTTATTGTAAGAGAGAATACCGAAGATCTTTATGCCGGGATCGAGTATGAAAAAGGTTCCGAAGGCGCTGGTGCAATAATTGAGCTTGTTGAAAAGCTCTCTGACAGAAAGATCAGAGATGATTCAGGTATAAGCATTAAGCCTATCTCGGTATTCGGCAGTGACCGTATCGTACGCTATGCATTTGATTATGCCAGGCAGAACAACCGTAAAAAGGTTACTGCAGTTCACAAGGCAAATATAATGAAGTTCTCCGACGGCCTCTTTCTTGAAGTGGCAAGGGAGGTTGCCAAAGACTATCCTGACATTGAATTTGAGGACAGGATAATCGATAATATGTGTATGCAGCTTGTTCAGAAACCTGAACTTTATGATGTGCTTGTCCTCCCGAACCTCTACGGTGATGTTGTATCAGACCTGGGCGCAGGCCTTATAGGCGGCCTTGGTCTTGCACCCGGCGCAAATATAGGCGAGGGATATGCTCTTTTTGAAGCAACGCACGGAAGCGCTCCAAAGTACAAAGGGATGAACAAGGCAAACCCCATGGCAGTAATGCTTAGCGGTGTAATGATGCTTAGGCATCTTAAAGAAACAGATGCCGCAGACCGGCTTGAAGGCGCAATAGCCGAACTTATTAAAGAGGGGAAGCATGTCACCTATGACATGAAGCCTGCCCCTGATGACCCTACCGCTGAGACCACTTCAGGCGTTGCGGACGCCATTATTTCAAAACTCAACTAATACTGTATGGGCCTTGATCTTTTAATCATCGTTACATGTCTTGTCCTGATCGCAATACTTTCCAGTTCTGAGGTTGCCTTCATAGCTGCCAACAGGCTAAAGATGAAGCACCTCGCTGAAAAAGGAAACAAGAAGGCCGATACCGTATTGAAGATCAGGGAGGAGCATGACAAGCTCTTCAGCGCTGTGATACTTTCCGGAAACCTGTTTACCGTACTTGCAACATCCATAGGCACAGCTCTTGCGCTGAATGTTTTTGGTGCCGAGGCAGGTATTATTATGGCGACGATCATAATGACCTTGCTTACTGTCGTCTTCGGTGAACTTGCACCCAAGACCTTTGCAGTAAGCAACGCTGAAAGGATAGCCCTCGCCATGGCAAAACCTATAGAGCTCTATATCAGGGCGATATCCCCTCTTGTAATGATATTTAACAGGCTTTCAAACTTTATCATCAGCATGGCAGGTGGAGAGACAAAGCCAGCTCCGCAGATGCTTACTGAAGAAGAGATGAAGGCTATGATAAGCATTGGAGAGGAGGAGGGCACTCTTGAAAAGGACGAGAAGAAGATGCTCCACAATGTCTTTGAGTTCGGAGACAAGAGGGTATCTGAGGCTATGCTTCCGAGAACCGAGATTATATCCATTCCAGAAGATGCGGTTGTGGCGGATGTGCTTGACCTTGTATCTGAAAAAGGGTATTCAAGATATCCTGTTATAAAGGAGACGGTAGACAATATAACAGGGATGATGTATGTAAAGGATATCCTCAGAAACATGGCAAAGGAAGAGGTGACGCCCCAGACAAGTATCAAAAGGTTTGTAAGAGATACATACTATGTGCCTGAGAGCAAGATGGTCACTGCGCTGCTTGATGACATGCAGAAGAACAAGTTTCAGATAGCGATCATTGTGGATGAATACGGCGGGACAGCCGGCCTGATCACGCTTGAGGATATGATAGAAGAGATAGTCGGAGAATTCCAGGATGAGTTTGAGGCGATTGAGGCTGAAAAAGAGGTCGAGATAGTTGATGAGAGCACCTTTGTGGTTTCAGGCTCCACCAGCATTGATGAGATAAATGATCTTATCGGTGTTGAGCTTGAGAGTGAAGAGTTCAATACGATAGGCGGTTTTTTATTCGGGCTTTTCGGGCACCTGCCCAAGATCGGGGAACAGATCAGATCCAAGAGTATTCGCTTCCTTATACTTGAGATGGAGAGCAAAAAAATAGAGAAGATCAAGATAACGAAGATATAGCTTTCCGTTTTACCCTCCATTAATACACTTCACTTTGTCAGCTTGTCTAACACCCCGTGTCTCAGCTATAATGGTTATCCAAATTACTTTGATCAAGAGAGGAAAGTATGAGAAAAAAGATAACAGTAGTAGGTGCCGGAAATGTAGGCACAACAACAGCGCAGTTAATTGCTGAAAAGGACCTTGCAGATGTTGTCCTGATTGATATTATAGAGGGTATCCCGCAGGGAAAGGCTCTTGATATTCAGGAGGCATGCCCGCTTTGGGGCTCCTCATCAAAGGTCATCGGAACGAACAGCTACGAAGATACAGCAGGTTCAGATATAGTTGTTATAACTGCCGGCCTTGCTAGAAAGCCCGGAATGAGCAGGGACGACCTTCTGCAGGCAAATGCAGATATTATAAAAGGTGTTTCTAAAAGTGCTGCCGCAGTGTCCCCTGATGCCATATTTATAATGGTTACAAACCCTATGGATGTAATGGCGCATCTTGCACAGAGCGTCACAGGCATTCCCCACAAGAGAATGATAGGCATGGGCGGAGTGCTTGATTCTTCAAGGATGAGAAGCTTTATAGTTATGGAGACCGGAGCATCTCCGGACGAAGTTGAGAACATGGTTCTGGGCGGCCACGGTGACCAGATGGTTCCTGTCAAAAGTCTTACAAAGGTTAAGGGTAAGGTAATAACTGAAACGGTTTCTGAAGAAAGAGTTGATGCAATCATTGAGAGGACAAAGTTCGGAGGCGCTGAGATCGTGGGTCTGCTGAAGACGGGAAGTGCTTACTATGCTCCCGGAGCATCTGTTGTTGAGATGGTAGAGGTTATTCTTGGCCGTAAAGATAAGATACTTCCATGTTCTGTCTATCTTGACGGTGAGTACGGCATAAAGGGTGTTTACCTTGGCGTACCCGTAAAGCTGTCAGCAGAAGGCATTGCCGAGATCATTGAGCTTGAACTGACGGATGAAGAGATGAAGGGGCTGAATGTTTCTGCCGAAGCGGTAAGAGGTCTTATAACCAACCTTGGAATATAATCCATATAAGCTGCACTAATTAATAGGAGGAAGTATGAAAATAATATTACTTGGCTCACCAGGAGCCGGAAAAGGAACTGTAGCAAAGCAGCTCAAGGAGCATGATGGTGCTGTTCACATTTCAACAGGAGATATCTTAAGAGGAGAGGTTAAGGCAGGATCAGACCTCGGCAAAGAGGCCAAAGGCCACATGGACAGCGGCGGGCTTGTTCCTGACTCTCTGATCATGTCAATGATGGAGAAGAGGCTTCTGGAGCCTGACTGCCAGAAGGGTTTTATTTTTGATGGATTTCCTAGGACCATCCCGCAGGCTGAAGAGCTTGATAAGATGCTTGCAAAGAATGACATCAAGCTCGATCTTGTTGCAAACATTGATGTCAGCAAAGAGATTGTTCTGGATAGGCTTACTACCAGAAGGACATGCTCCAACTCTGATTGCCAGGCTATATATAATGTAAAGAGCATGCCATCCAAGGTTGAGGGTGTTTGCGATAAGTGCGGCAGCCCGACTGTACAGAGGGCTGATGAGACAGTTGAAGCAATATCAGCGAGGCTTGAGGCTTATAATGAACTGACAGCACCGCTGGCTGAATACTATACAAAGAGCGGGCTGCTTAAAAATGTTCAGTCTACTGAGAGTAAAGAGGTTATAGCACAGATATTAGCCGCGCTGTAAACTTGATTTGTGGTAAACAACTTAAAAGGGGCCGATCTTTTCGGTCCCTTTTTTTATTTTCTTGATCTTTTAAATGTTTCCGGTGCTAAATTGTGTTTTTTCAGGAGATTGTAAAAATCCGCCCTGTACTTCCCTGCCATCTTTGAGGCTTTACTGACGTTGCCTTCGGTATATCCGAGAAGATAAGTCAGATACCTCCTTTCAAAATCTGCCTTTGCATCAACAAGAGGAATTATTGGTTCTATGGAGATGTTTTTGTCAGGCAGTATAAGGGCCTCGCTGATAATATTTTCCTGAGCCATGGCCATGGCGTATTCGATAGTGTTCTCAAGCTCTCGTATGTTGCCGGGCCAATCATATGCCATAAGCCTCTGCATCGCTTCAGGTGACAGCCCCTTTACCTTTTTATTCATCTCTTTTATGAACTTCTTCAGGAAGTGTTCTACCAGGTCTGGAATGTCCTCTTTCCTCTCTCTCAATGGAAAGAGATAAATAGGAATAACATGTATCCTGTAGAAAAGATCATCACGAAAACGCCCGTGCTCTATCTCCTTCCGCAGCTCCTTGTTTGTAGCTACTATGACCCTTACATCAACATTGACCGGATCCTTGCTGCCTACCGGGTAGAACTGCTTCTCCTGCAGGGCCCGCAGAAGTTTATTCTGTGTCGAGAGGGACATGTTGGCGATCTCATCCAGAAAGAGCGTCCCCTCATCAGCCTGACTGAAGAGGCCCTGCTTATCTTTATCCGCTCCTGTAAATGCGCCTTTTTTATGTCCGAAGAGTTCACTCTCAATAAGGGTTTCCGGAATGGCACCGCAGTTTATAGCGATAAAAGGCTTCTCCTTCCTTTTACTGGAGAGATGAGTGGTCCATGCTATGAGCTCCTTACCTGTGCCGCTCTCACCATATACAAATACGGTTGAATCAGTCTCTGAGATAAGAGATACCTTATGAAGCAAAGACTTCATCTTTTCACTCTTGCCTACGATATTGGTAAACTCATACTTATCCCTGAGTAATCCTCTGAGTCTCTTCACCTCATATGCGAGTTTATTCTTTTCAAGGGCATTTTCGATCTGGAAGAGCAGGTCACGCGGGTCAAAGGGTTTAGTAATGTAACTGTAGGCGCCCTTCTTCATGGCTTCGACAGTACTCTCTATAGTCCCGTAAGCAGTTAAGATAATGACAGGTATATCGTGGTTTATAAGATGGATCTTCTCCATCAGTGATATGCCGTCTGTGCGGCCGAGCTGAAGATCCAGCAGGGAGAGGTCGATCTGATGATTATTTAAATGGTCCAGGGCCTCGTCTTCATCTGAAGCAGTAAACACTTCGTAATTAGATGATTCAAGCCTCATTCTGATCACTTCCAGAATGCTCTTGTCATCATCCACAACAAGTATCTTTCCAATAGACATGCGTTCTTCTCCTTAGACTATGATACTAATAACAACAGTTATTAATCAGTCTTCATGATGATTCAGACAGGCAGCACAAAATAGAATGTACTCCCATCTCCGGGTTTGCTCTCTGCCCAGATCCTGCCTCCATGGGCGTTGATGATATGTTTTGCTATTGAGAGTCCCAGGCCGGCCCCCTTGATCATTCCTGACCCAGTGTTTATCCCCTGCTGATACTTATCAAATATGCTCTTGAGGTTCTCTTCAGGAATGCCGGGTCCTGAGTCTGAGACAGAGACCTTGATTCCATCTTCAGATGCCCCGGCAGATATTATTATGGAGCCGTTTTTACTTGTGAACTTCAAAGCGTTTGATATAAGGTTTCTCAAGACCTGAAGTATTCTTTCATTATCAGCCCTGACCTCGGGTAATTCCTTATCAACCTTCTTCACAATGTTTACATGTGTTGTTTCGGCAATAGGCCCGATCTCCCTTAAAACCAGATCTATCATAACGGCTAGATCAACCGGGCTGAAGTCATACTGCATCATTCCTGCATCTATTTTTGATGAATCCATCAGCCTGTTTACAAGCAGGATCAGGCGATCGCTCTCCTCAAGTATGATCGACAGGAGCTTTTTATCTTTATCCTGCAGGTCTCTTTCATCCAGTCTTTCCTGAAGAAGGTTGGCCCCCTCTTTGATCGAGGTGAGGGGTGTGCGTAGTTCATGCGACATTGACGCGAAGAAATCCGCCTTCATATCGTCCAGCTTTTTAAGCTTGGCGGTCATCAGGTTAAATGCATCGGCCAGTTCAGCCACTTCGGGAGGAGATGAAAGCTTAAGCTCATGCCCGAATTCCCCTCTGGATATCTCTTCGGTCTTCTTCTCAATGGCCGACAGGGGACGGGAGATACTTAATGTTATATAGATGGAGATAAAGACAAGAAAGATCAGGGCCCCTGATGTTATACCCACAGCTATCTTGATAGCGTTGATCTCAACGGTGTCCAGATCCTTTATCTTGTTGAAGTAGTGCTGCTGACTGATAGAGCTTATTATGTGAAGGGCCTCCATGATTCCGGCAATATGACCCTCCTTTCCATTGTCATAACGCTCAACTGAATACTCCTCTCCTCCTCTTATATATTTAATTTCCTCAATGAAGAGATCCTCGTAACCCTTTAGATCCCCTTTTATTTTTATAAAAAGGCTCCGCTCTTCGTTGGTCGTTGCTAACTTCAGCATGCCGTTTATAAAACTCACAAAAGACTCTTTGCTGAGGAGAAACTTTTCATACAATCCTTCATCCCCGGTTGATATGTATAGTTGTTCATGCTGCACCATGGTCTGAAACACTTTTGTAAGGTTTTCTTCAAGGTCTATAAAACGGTTGGCGATGAGCAGTATGGAGTCGGTCTCTTTCTTGATCTGGTGAAACTGAACAATATTGTAAGCGCTGATGGTAATTGCCAGAAGAAATATGACAAAGTAGCCGATGGCGAGCCTTGAGAATATAGTCAGTCTAAACTTTTTCATGAAAGAATAAAAGAAAATTGATGCTGTGATGAAAGGGATATTGTCCTATGCTTTAATATAGCAAAAGATCATGGCAGCTGCAAATAAAAGGGCGTCTTTAAATATTAATTCTCAGAGAAACAGACACCGGAAAGATCAAAGTCAGTATTTATTACCTTTTTTGCGATACAGTCAGCGCAGAGCGGCCCACATTCTAAAGGCGGCACCTTCTCAACAAGGCTGAAGGTGTTATCGCACTCTCTGCACCTGTATTTATACAGGACCATCTTTTACCTCGCTAACATGAAGCTGGCAGATACATTATCATAGGACCCTATCCACTCGTATGGCCCCATAGGATGAGCTCATATGGTTGTTATAAGAGATCTGCATTTCTCTCTCTTTATACTCCCGTTTTGTGAGCAGACCTGATTCATACTTCATCTTTAGTATGTCTTTGGACATTCCTTTTGTTGATGAATCAGTATTGCGCCTCATATAGGTATTTCCGAAGTAAACAATACCGGCTATTGCCAGGAAAATTAAAACAGCTGTTATGTAGAACCATGTTGTCATCTTGATCTCTCCTCTTTATTTAGTTGTTAACCGGTTTTTTGATTTTTCTAAATTTTTATTTTTTGTTCCACTCATATCTCTGTATAATGCAAGCTCTATACCAGAAATAATAGTTCAGCGCTACTTGCTTGTTTTTAAAGTGTTTATTAAGCTTTTATGATGTGTGGTGATCTCAAGAAGGTTTTGAAAATGTATGCTTTTTCATACAGTATTATGTGAAAGATAATTGCCGGCTTGAAGGTTTATTCTGAAAAATCAGGCAGTTCATTGTGTATGAAATACCATACAATCATTACAGAGGCAGACTGCTTAACCTATTATGCTATTGTTGTTAAATATCAAAAGCAAGTGATAGTATTGATATTATGTTCTCAATGGAAAATGAACCTTATATACGCCTCTTCTTCTTCTTTGGTATCTTTGCGGCAATGATCGTCTGGGAGATAAAGAACCCGAAGCGGGAGCTTACCGCCTCCAAGCCGATGCGCTGGTTCAGCAATCTGACACTGACATTCTTTAACTCTTTTGTCCTGAGGATATTCTTTCCGGTGCTTGCAATAGGAACTGCATACTGGTGCCGGGACTATGGATGCGGCCTGCTGAACCTCTTCAGGCTCTCAGAAATTACAGCAGGGCTGATCTCGATAATCATTCTGGACCTTATGATCTATCTGCAGCATGTGGCCTTTCATATAATTCCGCACTTCTGGAAGCTTCATATGATGCATCACGCTGATATTGATATAGACGTAACAACAGGCGCAAGGTTTCATCCGATAGAGATAGTGCTCTCCATGCTTATCAAGCTGGGGGTTGTAATAGTGATCGGAGCGCCGCCCTGGGCAGTGCTTGCCTTTGAGGTGCTTCTTAATGCGACCGCCATGTTTAACCACAGCAATGTAAACCTGCCGGTCGGGATCGACAAGCTACTCAGGCTAATTGTCGTCACGCCTGACATGCATCGCGTACATCATTCAGTAGTCATCAAAGAGACTAACAGCAATTACGGATTTAACTTCCCGTGGTGGGACAGAATCTTCAAGACCTACATTGATCAGCCTGAAAAAGGGCATATAGATATGAAGATAGGGCTGGCAAACTTCAGGGACCAGAAGAAACTGACGCTTCCGTATATGCTGGCGATGCCTTTTCAGGAGAAGGAGAGGTAACGTTCACTTTGTACGCACTGGTTAATTTCTTGTTTCTTCATTATTTGTTCATTCCTTAAGTTGGCTTATCAATCAGCCCATTGTAACGGTGTAATGAGTTCTTTGAAATAATGCCACTTTCTAGTAAGATACCCATAGCGTCCAGCAACAATATCTGGCGAAATACTGAGTTTACTTGATAAAGATACAATTTCTTTTTTTGAGCGAATATTTCTAATTTCTGAATCATACTTTGAAGGGATCAAGAATTCAGCAGCAAATCGGTTTGCTCTTGTTTCACGAGGATCATCTTTGCTTCCATCATTTATCAATAGGTCTTTTTTGCTATCATGAAGGACATGTCCAACTTCATGGAAAAATGAAAACCAGAAAATGTCTGAGCCTTTACCACGAAGATTGAGTAGTATCATAGCTTTACGCGGAGACAGCCATTTAGTCGCACCGCTCCAAGGCACTTTCTTCATTTCCTTGACAAAAGCAACAGCAACACCAGCCCCTGCACAGAGATTTCTCATTTCATGTTGAAAGACACTTGGTGATGTTCTGGTTAGGCCTCGTATTGTTACTAATATTTTCTCTAAGCGGCTTTTATCATAAGGATGGCATTCAATACCATGTGCCTGTAACTCCCCTTGCCTGATCCATGCAGAAGCAGGTCCTAGTTGTGATTCAAAGCACTGTGATCGGCGAGCTGCGACTGCAGGTACTTCCCAGATACCTTTCCAAGCATTTACACTACTTACACCAAAAAATCTCAGAGTTTCTCGGAGAAGCACCACCTTGCTAGAATCAGGATTTAAGAGACCTCTTTCAATTAATTCTTTAGTGGGGATGGTCTTTAACCATTCTAAGTCTGATTCCAGACGTTTACGCTCTTCGAGCTTTGCAATTTGTTCCCGATATTGTGCCTCAAGATTATTCCAGAAATTCGCCGGGGTGCCAGTTACCAGTTCAAGTCGATTCGCTGTATCGTAACTTATGGGTTGTTCACCTTTAAAAATGCGATTTAGTGTCTGTACTGTTAGCCCAGTTCGCAAAGCCAATTCCCTTTGTGTCATATTCAGTGCTTCCATAGTTTCTTGTAGTGATGCTCCTGGCGGCACTGCATAATCAGGTTTGAATCTATATTTCTTGACTGGACTCATAGGTCACCTCTTTTTGTGGGTATCTTTTATACCAATTATTTCTATTGCTTTTACTCTGCTAAGGTCTATACCACCATCCTCACGCCGTGGAATAGGATTGTCTGACGGCACAAAAAGCAACCGGTAAGGATGCTCCAGATCAACAGAGAATTGACCCGCCTCTTTTCCTGCTAGCTCGTGACAATGTATTGGTGGAAGATAAGAAATTTCCTGCAAAGATTCAGCTGCTTGCAGTTCAAATAATCGCTGACTTAACTTTGCAGCATTAATAGCCCCCAATGCCCTCCTCATTCCCTTCTCCCGTGAGCACATTTTCTGCAGTTTACTTGCCTTAAAGTATATCTCCATAAGAGCCCTAATGTCAATAAATAGTTAACATAGCATGTTCACTTAATTTATTTATTTAAACAACTCATTTACTGTTACCTTGAAGTCAGATAAGCCGCCTTGCCATTTTTCTATCCTATTCTTATAGCATGTTCACAATTGCTGATTTAAGACAATTATATTAGTGCGTTGATGAAAATACAACTACAAAATAATGTGGTTAGTTAATAAGTTAGCTTGAAATATTGTCACATTTGCTATGTAATGGCAGCATAGTGAATCTTTTATTGTCTAAAGAAGTTTAGATGCATTAATAGTTTTGATATGCATGCATATATCATGCATAATTAAAATATGAGGACAACATTGAACATTGATGACAAGATACTGGAGAAGGCTTCAAAGATCACAGGCGTTACGGAGAAGACCTCACTGGTGAGGCTCGGGCTTGAGGCGCTTATTGCTCGTGAAAGCGGCAGAAGACTCGCAGAGCTTGGTGGCACGGAAAAGAGGCTTCAGCCGGTTTTAAGAAGAAAGTCATAAACCCCCTTAAATACAGATGATGTAAGAAGGGAAGCATCTAAGTGCAAAAGGGCAATGGTCTGACGGAGGTTATGAGATTCCGGCATAAAGTCGGAATGACAGTTAAAAGAAAAATTAGTTAAGCAGTCCGAATCTTTTAACATCCTCTATAGTATCAATATCAGAAAGCGTCTCTGTAAAACCGAAGCTGTAATTATATTTCTTTGCCTGTTTCAGGCTCTGTGAAAGTGTGATATCCGATGACCATGGCACTTCTTCAAAGACCTCTTTGATCAATTTGTTCATCCCGACCAGATAGTAGCCCCCATCCTCAGCCGGGCCGTAGACGAGATCATTGTCAGCAAGTACTTCAAAAGAGTTCAGGATTATTTCAGGGCTGAGGTCAGGAATGTCAGCACCGCAAAGAGAGGCCTTTGTATAGCCATCATCAAATACATGCTGAAACGCCTGATACATTCTTATGCCCAGGTCGCCATCTCCAAGAGGAATAAGACCAACGTCGAACTTTGAGAAATAATCTTCAGCATCTTCAGGTGCAAAGGCGATAAAGGTATCGACACCTGAGATGGCAGAGAGCTTCTGCATGGTATTTTCAAGAAGGGCCGTGTAGATCTCTACTCTCTTTTCATCTGACAGTCCTTCAAGCCTCGTCTTTACCTGCCCGTTTGCAGGATACTTGGCGATTATGATAAGCGCGTTCTTATTCTTCATCGGACTTCTCTGTAGTATTTTATCAATCTTTCAGGGGAGACATTAAAGAACGCATAGGAAGATGCTATTATCCAATCGCGCAATGTAGTGTATATTATGCCTTCATTCAGCCACCTTCTCGGGGAGACCAGTATGGGGGTTTTAATAAAGACTATTTTCCCTTCTTTCTTCAGCCTCCCTGATATCTCTATATCTTCCATAAGGGGCATGTCGGCGAATCCCCCGATCTTTTCAAAGGTGTCTTTTCTCAAAAACATACCCTGATCTCCGTACATAAGCCCTGTCAGCTTTGCCCGCAGGTTTGAAACCGATTCTATTATTCTGAAGCCTGCCTTCCTATGATCTATCTTAAGCAGAAAAGCTCCGGCAGCCACACCTAGACCACTTAGTCTCTCTCTGATAATATTAAAAGCGTTCTCAGGAAGCAGGCAGTCAGCATGAAGAAAGAGAAGGATCTCTCCATCAGCTTTTTCAGCACCGTAGTTCATGACACTTGCCCTTCCTGTGGCGGTTATAAAGACCTTGTCTGTAAATTCACGCGCGACAGTGACTGTGCTGTCAGTGCTGCCGCCGTCAACCACAATAAGCTCTTCATCATCAGTTAGTTTTAGCCGGCTTAAGGTTTTATTAAGGTTCTTTGCCTCGTTAAGAACAGGCATGATTATGGATATTTTGATAGATAAAGCCTCCGCAAGTTTTCTGGATAAGTTTAACATGTTTTTTGACAAAAACATCTCTTCTGTTATGATTAATATCATAAACATAAGTTCTATACATAGTTATTATTGAATGATGGGAAAAGGGAATAATTATATAAACAAGATCATAATTGTTGTGATCATAATCGGCATTGCTGCGGCCTTTAAGATATTCGATTTGGGGGACTATCTTACACTTGAATATATAAAGAGTTCACAGGAAAAATTCACTGCTCTTTATAAAGAGAATACGGTCTCGGTGATCGCTTCCTACATGGCGATCTATATTCTTGTCACCTCTCTCTCCCTTCCGGGAGCAGTAATAATGACGCTTGCAGGAGGGGCGCTCTTCGGCCTTCTGGCCGGGACGCTTATCGTCTCCTTTGCAAGTACGATAGGTGCGACACTCGCCTGTTTTGTCACAAGATTTATTTTGAGGGACTGGATACAGAGCAGGTTTGGCGAGCGGCTTAAGCCTGTAAATGACGGCATTGAAAGAGAGGGGGCTTTTTACCTCTTTACCATGAGGCTCATACCTGCAATTCCTTTCTGGCTTATAAACCTTGCGATGGGCATGACAAAGATGCCGCTGCGAACCTTCTTCTGGGTATCACAGGTCGGCATGCTCGGAGGGACGATAGTATTTGTAAATGCAGGCAAGGAGCTGGCAAAGATAGATTCTCTTTCAGGAATACTCTCTCCCACGCTTATACTCTCTTTTATCCTTTTAGGGGTATTCCCTATTGCTGCGAAAAAAATACTTGAATTCTATAGATCAAAGAAAGGGGTCAAGGATTCAAGGGGTTAAGGAGCCAAGTGAAGGATGTGTGATCTTTATATAAATCAAAACGCACAGCGTTTTCCACTAGAACCCTGGGATCCTAGAATCCTTAAACCTTGTTTGTCTAAAGGAGACTAAATTGGCCAAATATGATTTTGATATAGGTGTGATAGGAGGAGGTGCTGCAGGGCTTACTGTAGCTTCAGGCGCATCTCAGTTCGGAGCCAAAACATTACTTGTAGAGAAGGAGAAGAGTCTTGGCGGTGACTGTCTGCACTTCGGGTGTGTTCCTAGCAAGACGCTCATAAAGACAGCACATGTTCGCCACCTGATGAAGAACTCAAAGAATTTCGGCCTGCCTGAAGCGGCTTTAGAGCCGGTTGATTTCAGGAGTGTCGCAAAGAGGATACAGTCTGTTATCAGCACAATTCAAAAACATGACTCTGAAGAGAGGTTCTGCAAGCTTGGTGTAAAGGTAGAGTTTGGTGATGCCGTCTTTGCGGATGAACATAAGGTTAATGTCGGGGGCAAGAGCTATTCAGCAGGCAAGTGGGTAATAGCAACAGGTTCATCACCGGCTGCTCCGCCAATCGAAGGTTTGGATAGCACTCCTTATATTACGAACAAGGAAATATTCTCTCTGGATAAGCTCCCAGAGTCGCTGATCTGTATTGGAGGCGGGCCGATAGGAATAGAGATGGCACAAGCCTTTAACAGACTCGGCACAAAGGTGACAGTGATAGAGCGGGGCGGGCAGATACTTGGCAAAGAGGATAGTGATATGGCTGAGCAGGTCATGGAGGTGATGAAGTCTGAAGGGGTCGTATTTCATCTGAATGCAACAACCGTCAACACAAAGGACCATGGGCAGGAAAAGGAAGTCGTGCTTAAGAGCAAGGAAGGAAAGACCGTAAGCCTTAAGGCAGAAAAACTGTTGGTCGCACTCGGGAGGCAGCCGAATATAAGCGGGCTCGGGCTTGATGATATCGGACTTAAGCTCAGCAGAAGAGGCATAGAGGTTGACACAAGGCTTAGAACTAATCATAAGCACATTTATGGAGCAGGCGATGTCATAGGCGGATACCAGTTTACACATGCCGCAGGATATGAGGGCGGAGTGGTACTGACAAATGCCATACTTCATCTGCCGAAAAAGACAAATTACACAAACCTTCCATGGTGCACATATACTGATCCTGAGCTTGCAAACATCGGGATGAATGAAAGAGCGGCCAAAGATGCCGGAATAGAATATTCGGTCTGGATAGAGGAGTTCAAGGATAATGACAGGAGCCTTGCCGAGGGAGAGGAGATAGGCAGGATCAAGATGATACTTGATAAGAAGGAGAATCCCATTGGCGTGCAGATACTCGGCCCGCAGGCGGGCAATCTTATAAGTGAATGGGTGGCTGTCATGAACGGAGGGATCAAGCTTTCAACTGTTGCATCATCCATCCATCCATATCCCACGATAGGAGAGATCAATAAGAAGGTTGTGGGCAGTTTCTTTTCCGGGAAGATCTTTTCACCAAAGGTGAAGAAGGCGCTGAAGCTCTTCTTCCATTTTAAGGGCAGGGGTTGTGACATCTAATATTGCAAAACTATTTACTATTATTACCTTCTTGACCTTTCTCCCGGCAGCGCTCTTATCTTCAGAAGATGGTGCAGGCTCGCTCCGTGAGGAGTTTAATGACCTTAATAATTGGGAGCCTTTATATTTTGAGAAGATAGAGGAGCATTCGGTATATTCAACTGCGGTTGATGAAAGCGGCAGTCACCTTAAAGCTGAAAGTGATTCCTCTGCATCAGGTCTTATATCAAAAGATGAATTTGATGTGTATGAGTATTCAAAGGCAAAATGGAGATGGAAGATAAATAATGTTTTTATAAAGGGCGATGCAAAGGAGAAGTCAGGGGATGATTACCCGATACGTATATATATTATTTTTAAGTATGACCCTGCAAAGGCTGCATTCTTTCAGAGAGCCAAGTATGGTGCTTATAAAAAGATTTACGGTGAATATCCTCCGCACAGCAGTATAAATTATATCTGGGCCAACAGGCCTCACAAAGAAAGGATAATTACCAACTCCTACTCAGATGAGACAAAGATGATAATACTGCAGGCGGGTGAAGAGCATGCAGGAAGATGGCTTGAGGAAGAGGTGGATATGGTTGAAGACTACAGGGCGGCTTTTGGCGAAGACCCTCCTTCAACCGCAAGGCTGGCTATTATGAATGATGCCGACAATACGGGCGAGAGCGCCGTATCATACGTAGACTATATCGAGTTACACAGATAAAGACAGCTTATTTTTTTAAGACACCCGGCCAGTTTTTGTTTGCTGTCTCTATGATCATGTCACCGCCGTCTTTCCAGAGTTTGTTGGTATCCTTGTCAAGGTTAAGATAGAGGTCAAGTCCCTTTAGTGACCATGCCTCCGGGTCAATATCAGCTGTCTTGCCCTGGCTTACCGCGTATGCACAGTACCCGCCATATTTAGGAGCGTACCTGTCCGGGAAGTCCATAAAGAGCCTCATGTGCTCCTCTTTTGAGAACCGCCATTTCGCCCCGTTCCATTCGTATTCAAATGCCGGTGTGCCGATAACAGCTTTACGCATACTGTGATATGCAACAGCGTCGTAGCCTTTTATTGCAACACCGTGGCTATCCGCGTTTACAGGCGGCAGAGAGGAACTGCATGAAATAAAAAACAGAGCAACCATTATAGCGAAAGAAAGAAATATTGTGTTGATTAGGAAATTCTTTTTATTCATTAGTTATTCCTCACATAATTTATTATATTTATCAGGCCTTCTGTCATTGAGAATATCATTATACCTGTTGAGTGTTTTATTTCTTGCATCAAGAGGATCCAGATCAGCACTGATAACTTCTTCGCCATCATCTGAAGCCTTTGACAGCACCTTGCCGAATGGAGAGACTATGAGACTCTGTCCTATGAACTTCAGAGGTTTGCCCTCTTTTCTATCCTCAGTGCCGACCCGGTTTGCTGTTACTGTAAAGATCCTGTTCTCAAGAGCCCTCACCGGCATTGAATCAGGGCAGTAGGGAAGAACGAGGTTTGCGGGGTGCGCTATTATCTCTGCTCCCTGCAGGGCGAGTGCTCTTGTTGATTCAGGGTAGAACCAGTCAAAGCATATCATTATTCCTATTTTGCCTATATCTGTATCCCACACCTTAAAACCGGTATCTCCAGGGGTGAAGAAGAGATTCTCCTCAAAAAAAAGGTGGGTCTTTCTGTAAGAGCCGATAAGTCCTTCAGGGCCGGTAAGCACGGCCGAATTGTAGAGGCTGTCACCATCCCTTTCTGCAAGACCGGCGACTATATAAACATTCTTTTCACTTGAGAGTTCAGACAGCAGCTGAACGGTCTGCCCGCTGCTTACGGATTCAGACAGCTCCGCTGCTTCATCTTTTGACCTGAACTGATAGCCTGTTGCAAAGAGTTCGGGAAGCACGAGGAGTTCAAGGTCAGTATCCTTAACAAGCGATGCAACCTTGCTCAGGTTCTTCTCTTTTTTGCCGAAACTGCAGTCAAATTGATAGGCTCCTGCTTTCATTCCACTAAAATATCATCTGACAGCAAAATTGTCCATATAATAGTACATAATATGCTCCCGGCATTATTAATAAAAAATGGTGTATAAAGTTTCCGGTTTTATTATAATATTCACCTATGGTAAGAGATATCTGCATCTTCCTCTTTGCCCTCGGGCTGATCCTCTTCAACTGGCCCATCATAAGTGTCTTTGACACCGAGCTATCAAAATATTTATTTATAGCGTGGTTTTTCTTTATTGCTGCTATATACCTGATAGCCGAGCACTCTGACAAAGGCGAAAGGGGGGGCTGATTGTTTTCACCTACAGTACTTTTTTCTATAATCTTTGTATACCTCGTTGTTCTATTCCTCGTTGCCACCTATGCTGAAAAGAAGGAGAGGCAGGGCAGCAGTTTAGTATCAAACCCCTATGTATACTCTTTATCCCTTGCAGTATACTGCACGTCATGGACATTTTATGGGAGCGTGGGCAAGGCTGCTAATTCCGGACTGAGCTTTCTAACGATATATATCGGCCCTACGATCATGGCGGCGCTATGGTGGATAGTCCTCAGGAAAATAGTATATATATCCAAGGAGAACAGGATAACCACGATATCAGATTTTATAGCTTCGCGTTACGGCAATTCTCTCTTTCTCTCGGCGCTTGTGACGTTTGTAGCAGTAGTGGGAATCACCCCTTACCTCGGACTTCAGTTAAAGGCCATAATGACCACCTTCTCGATCCTCGCTGGAAAACCTCAGGGCAGCCATTTTGCAGGGTGGTTCATAACGCTGCTGCTGGGTGTCTTTGCTGTCTTCTTCGGAGCACGAAAGGTGGATGTATCTGAGCGGCACAGCGGGCTTGTATTTGCTATCGCCTTTGAATCCGCAATAAAGCTCATTGCCTTTATTGCGGTTGGTGTCTGTGTTACCTATTCGATCTTTAACGGCTTTGGAGACATATTTGCCCGTATAAAAAGTTCGGACTATTCCTATCTTATGAAGCTTGGCGGGGACTCGCATGTCAGCTATACAGAATGGGCCTCAATGACCTTCCTGTCCATGATGGCAATAATGTTTTTGCCGAGGCAGTTCCATGTGGCTGTTGTTGAGAACTACTCATACAAGCATATAAGAAAGGCGATGTGGCTCTTCCCGCTCTATCTTTTTCTGATGAATATATTTGTGCTCCCAATAGCATATGGCGGACTGCTTCTTGGAGAGCCGCAGCAGGGTGCCGACTTTTTTGTTCTCAGCATACCGCTTAAACAGGGAGTGCCGATGCTCGCACTCTTTGCATTTATCGGAGGATTCTCTGCTGCAACTGCAATGGTCATTGTAGAGTCGCTTGCCCTCAGCACGATGGTCATGAACAGCTTTGTAATGCCTGCTGTCTGGCGTATGAATGCGATGAAGGGGTTTTACGTCATGATCCTCAACACAAGAAGGATAATAATAATTGGGCTTGTATTCCTCGGCTATGCCTTTGCCGTATATATTGGGGACTTTTATAGCCTTGTTGACATAGGCCTTAAATCATTTGAGGCGGTTACGATATTTGCCCCGGCATTTCTCTTCGGCCTTTACTGGAAGGGCGGCAACAGAAAGGGAGCAATTGCAGGGATCCTTGCAGGCTTCAGCATATGGATCTATACCCTGATGATACCTGCCCTTATGAGAGCGGGTATTATAGTTGAGGAGGGTGTATTAGGGACAATTTTCAGCTCGTCATTTCTTAATCCATTTGCTCTATTCGGACTGCACGGGCTGGACAAGTGGAGCCATTCTCTCTTCTGGGGACTGCTGTTGAACTTCTTCTTTTATGTCACCGTTTCATTATTCACAAAAGAATCAGAGGCAGATACAAGGCAGTCCCTGATCTTTGTTGATGCATACTCTCCTATAGAGCTTGACCTTGAAAGAAAACCCAAGAGCGTTGAAGAGATAGAGAGCAAGCTCTCAGGATATGTCGGGATGACTGAAGCCTCTGCGGTTGTTGAGAGTTTTCTCAGCAGCAACAGCCTGAAGAGAGAGACCATAACAGCTGAGTGGCTCTCCAGGCTGAGCGGTGAGGCTGAGAAGATCCTGTCAGGTGTTCTGAGTCCTTCGATAAGCAGTCTTGTATTTCGTGACAGGACATATCTTACTATGGATGAGAAGACACAGATATCAAATTCCGTAAAGAGGATCTCAAGCAGCCTGAGGCTGTCAAGGCAGGAACTGGCTGAAAAGAACAGGCAGCTCGCACTGCTTAAGGAGTTCAGTGAGAACATAATTGAGAGCATACCTCTGGGGGTTGCAACTCTTGATGAGACCCTTAGGGTTAAGTACTGGAACGAGGCTATGAAGAACATAACAGGCATTTCGACAAAAGATGCCCTGAATATGCAGGCTGAGCATCTCCTTCAATGTCTCGACCCCTCCCTCTTCACCCCCGAGATAAAAGAGGGTGAGGTTTTATGCCTAAGGGACAGGGAGAATGTTCCTCAAAATCTGCTCAAGGTATATCTGAGCAAGCTTACCGGAACCCAGAGAGGATATGTTCTTGTCATAGAGGACATAACTGAAAAGAAGAAGATCGAGGAAGAACTTTTCAGAACGACCAAGCACGCAAGTATAGGAAGGCTGGCTGCAGGCGTAGCCCACGAGGTGGGCAATCCGCTTGCATCAATCTCCTCTCTTGTTCAGGAACTGAAGACAGAGGATCTCTCCCCATTTGTCTCTGAATCGATGGATACCATAGACAGCAATATAGAAAGGATCGTGAGGATAGTAAGGAGCCTGGGAGATTTTGCCCGTCTATACCCGAGACATAAGGAGCTGAAGAGTGTAAAGGAGATACTTGAGAGCACGCTCAATCTTGTCCGCTATGACAAGCACTTTAACAAGGTGGAGATAAAGACCGATATTAATGATGTTCCGCCAGTAAAGATAGACCCGGATCAGATGCAGCAGGTCTTTTTGAATTTTATGCTTAATGCCAGGGATGCGATGCCTGATGGAGGAGAGCTTCTGATAAACATAAGAAAGAAGGACGGCTTTGTTGAGACGGTCTTTTCTGACTGCGGAACGGGTATTGAAGACAAGCATAAAGAGAGGCTGTTCGATCCATTCTTCACTACAAAAGGGCCGCAGAAGGGCACGGGGCTGGGTCTCAGTATATGTTACAGTATTATCAAAGACCACGGCGGCAGCATAGATGTTGCCTCTGTTGAGGGCGAGGGAACAAGTTTTACAATAAGAATTCCATGTAAGGATGAAAGAGAGGTAACTTTAGAAGATGTCCAGTAATATATTGATCGTTGAGGATGAAGAGACGTTGAGAGAGTCGCTTAAGCGGGTCTTTGTAAAAGAAAAATTCACAGTGGACACGGCTGATTCCGCTGAAAAGGGGCTGGCACTTCTTGAGACCGGGATATATGACATCATCATCTCGGATATTATACTTCCCGGCATTGACGGCATTGAGATGCTGACAAAGGTACGTGAGGAAAATCCTGCCCAGACATTTATTGTGATAACAGCATATGCATCATTTGATACAGCTGTAAAGGCCCTTCGTGTCGGTGCCTACGACTACATTATGAAGCCTATAATGCATGAGGAGATCAAGCAGGTTGTAAGGAACGCTTTGCGTGAACGGCATCTGCAGATCGAGAATGTCCTGCTTAAGAGGGAGATCGGCAAGACATATGATTTTAGCAGTATCATAGGTGAAAGCAACGAGCTTAAGTCACTTATTGAAGAGGTAAGGAAGATAGCCGATACCAGGAGCAATGTGCTCCTGCTTGGAGAGACAGGTACCGGCAAGGAGCTGCTGGCCCGTGTAACTCATAATAACAGTTCAAGAGGCGGTAAGCCGTTTATTCCGATCAATTGTTCTGTTATTCCCGAAAACCTTCTTGAGAGCGAACTCTTCGGACATCAGAAGGGAGCCTTCACAGGTGCAGTAACCTCAAAGAAGGGACTTTTTGAAGAGGCTGACGGCGGTACCATCTTCCTTGATGAGATCGGTGAGATAAGCCCGTATTTTCAGACCAAGCTGCTCAGGGTGCTTGAAGATCAGATCATAAGACCTGTTGGTAGTACAAAGTCCACAAAGGTTGACGTGAGGATAATATCTGCAACCAACAAAGACCTTGAATTAGAGGTAAAGAACGGAGACTTCAGGGAAGACCTCTTTTACAGGATCAATACCATCACACTTAAGATACCGCCGTTAAGAGAAAGAAAAGAGGATATCCCTCTTCTTGCAAAAACCTTTCTCATTAAATACTCTCTTGAACTTCAGAAGGACGTGACCGGAATATCAGGGGAGGCGATAGCAAGGATGAACAAATATCAATGGCCCGGCAATGTGCGTGAGCTTCAGAACGTAATTGAGAGGGCCATCCTCATATCTGACGGGCAGAAGATCGGGACAGATCACCTGCCTGAATCCATGAGGGCGGGCATCACCTTTTTAGATACATCCCTCAACAAGAGGCTTAACATAGAAGAGTATACAAAGGCGTTCATAATGAAGTATCAATCCAAACACAATGAACAGCAGCTTTCCGGCATGCTTGGGATAACAAGGAAGTCCCTGTGGGAAAAAAGAAAGAGATGGGGACTTGAGAGATGATATTTTAAGCATATTACAATTAGTAACCACCCCTTAATTAGCGCTACAATAAGTAACACATGGCGCCTTCGTGTTTTTTACCAGATGTCTTCAACGCATTGATTTAAAACCATTTATCCTAAGTTTCCTCTTTGGCATCCTAATTGCATAGTATAGCTAATACTTATATATATATACAATATGATGATAACTGAAGACAGCATAAGGTTCTTTACAGGTATTCCGCCCTACAAATTTCTTGATGAGGCGTTGATCAAAAAGATCGCGGGCAGCCTCTCAATGGAGTTCTTTCCTTCCGGCTCCTATATCCTGACCCAGGACGGATCGCCAAGCGACTGCCTGAGAGTCATTAAAAAAGGCGGCGTTAAAGTCTTCATCTCAAATGACGATGATATCGTGATCGACTACAAGGGCGAAGGCGATTCATTCGGCTATATCTCTCTTGTGAGCGGTGACAGGTCAAGAACGAATGTGCTGGCGGTTGAGGATACTATTTGCTACATAGTGCCGAAAGAGCTGGTAATGGAGATAGCAAGGGAGACACCTATATTCGGGGAGTTCTTTCTGCAATCCTTCTTTGATAATTACCTTGATAAGACCTACAGTGAGATGCAGGGTAAGAACATACTCTTTAAGGAGGGAGAGAAGCTTCTTTATACTTCTCCGGTCAAAAACCTTGTCTCTGGCGGGGTGATCTCAGCTATATCCGGGATAAGTGTACAGGATGTAGCAGCCATAATGTCAGAGAACAGGATAAGTTCACTGGTGCTTAATTACGACAATGGAAAGCCTGCCGGGATTATAACGGACAGGGACCTTAGAGATAAAGTGGTGGCTAAGGGTTATTCGCTGACCACACCTGCCAGAGAGATAATGAGCACTAAACTTGTTATGGTCGATGCAGCAGAGAGCTGTTTTGACGCGCTTGCGATAATGATCCGAAATAGTATTCATCACCTTTTAGTGACCGAGGGGGATGATATCATAGGGGTCGTCACCAACCATGACTTCATGCTTATGCAGGGGACATCTCCCCTGTCCCTGCTGAAGAATATTGACAGGCAGGAGAGCATTGAGGAGCTTTCCGAGGTTTACAGCAGGATAAACCGCTCGATCGTTACTCTCTTTAAAGAAGGGGTGAGCGCAGGCAATATTCTCAGAATAATAACAGAACTGCATGACCGGTTCATAAACAAGGTAATCCAACTCAGCTTAAAGGAGTCAGGCGAGCCGCCGGTTCCTTTCACCTTCTTTGTCTATGGCACAGAGGGGCGCAGGGAGGAGACGTTTAAGACCGTATTCCGCTGTGGGATATTGTATGAGGACGGCCAGGATTATGCACAGAAGGTCAAAATGGAAGAGTTCTGCCGGAAGCTCCTTGATCAGCTGAGCAGCATATTTAAAAAGTGCGGATTGCCTACCTTTGAAACCTCTCCCATAAATGAGCAGACACCGCCGTATGGCGATCTATCCGAGTGGGAAAAGAGGATACTTACTTTTCTTACCAAGGGGAGCAGTATACATGCTGCAGCAGCCTTAAAATTGCTTGATATGAGGGCTGTATTCGGCAATGATGAAAAGATATCAGAACTGCAGGCCCTCTTATATAGCAAGCTGAGCAATAAAGGCCTGCTGGAGATAATAAGGCCGGCCTCCGGCATGAAGCAGAAATCCCCTGTTGGATTTTTTAAGAGATTTGTAATTGATGAGAGCGGTGAACAGTCTAAGGATCTGGATATCAAGAAGGACGGCATAATCCCTATAGTTGATTCTATACGGGCGCTTGCCGGGATACACGGAATATATGAGACATCAACCATAAAGAGGCTGGGTACCCTGTCAGGAAAAGGGATCATAAGTGACATGGACAGGGATATCAGGTCTGCCTTTGAGTTCATGCTTCATCTCCTTCTGCAGTCACAGCTCATTCAGCAGGAACTCGGACATGAAGTGACCAACATAATAGAGACCAAAAGGCTCTCAGTGCTTGAGAAGAAGACACTTAAGGAGGTTTTTCAGATCATACAGAAACTTCAGCTTCAGGTAAAGAAGATAATTGAGCAGGAGGTCCTTCCGGTAAAATGATGGCGCTGTCAGATTATATACACAATATCCGGGAGAGGTTCACTCCTTCCAAAGGAGGCTCCAGCTACATCAGCACTGACACAAAGAACCTTCGGATAGATGAGGTGTCTTATGTTGTGTTTGACACCGAACTGAGCGGGCTTGATCCTGCGCAGGACTTTATCGTATCAATAGGCGCACTTAAGATCATCGGCGGAAAGATAGAGCTCGGCAGTGAATTTTATAGGCTGGTCAAACCTGCAGGCGAGATGACAAAGAAGAATATCGAGATACATGGAATAACACCGGGAGAGCTTGAAACGGCAAAGGGGCTTGATGATGTGCTTCCAGAGTTTCTGGACTTTATTACAGACTCTGTACTGGTTGGCCATTTTGTTGGAATCGATGTGGCATTTGTTAATGCTGCGGTAAAGGGTAAATATAACGAAAAGTTGAGAAACCCTGCTGTTGATACCGGTTCGGTTCATGACTGGCTCTCTGACAACGGCATTGACTTCAGGAAGCACTACAGGGGCGGATCGGCAGAGACAGATCTTTTTTCGATCGCGCAGAGATGCGGTATAACTATAGATTCGACTCACAATGCACTAAATGATGCTTTTATTACCGCCCAGCTCTTTCAGAGGTTTCTTTACTTTCTGAAGGCTGACGGCGTATTGACGTTGAATGAGCTGTTTGACATAGGCAGAGCATGAAGATTTAAAAATCTTAGATAAAAGGAGGTGATAGGATAGTAATGTATCTGCTATACTTATCAGCACAACAAGAAAACTTTAATTTTAAAAGGAGGGAAATTTAGTGGAAGCTAAAGTTATTTGGTTATTTATATTCGTTGCTGCATACTGGTCTTACTGTATC
>PJEL010000338.1_pt1 | contig 56172 bp, 53 predicted proteins | sample 1853271 | NCBI WGS metagenome assembly PJEL01 (sample SAMN08108733, study PRJNA415343) | Invertebrate metagenome, whole genome shotgun sequencing project. | host: Globobulimina | place: Sweden: Gullmar Fjord | collected 2015-08
TCGGTCATCTTAGAGCCATAGTGAATCTCACCGCCTCTTTCAAGGATGTAGTTCCTTATATTCTTTATGATTCTGCAGAGCACGTCTGTCCCCAGGTGGGGTTTGTGAATATAGCCTATCTCTTCAGGCGCACCGAACTTGATAAAGGTCTCCAGTACTTTGTTTGCTGAATATGAATTCTTCCTCCTGGCAAATAGCTTCCCGTCCGAATATGAACCTGCACCTCCCTCGCCAAACTGGATATTGGATTCAGGATTCAGCTTTCTCTCTTTAATGAATCTCTGAATATCAATGGAGCGCTCTTTGATCTTTTTGCCTCTTTCAAATATCAGGGGTTTTATCCCATGCGCAATAAGCTCAAGAGCCGCGAAGATACCGGCAGGGCCAAAGCCTATTATGATGGGCCTCTCTTTGATGGTTATCCGGGGTTTTTCAGGTATTGTTTCCTCAGTGTATAAGGGAAGGTTTTCTTCGTTGTTGAAGCTGCCGGAAATACTAATTACTATTGATACTTCGTAGTAGAACTCTTCTTTATTGCGCGAATCAAGTGACTTTCTCAGTATCCTGGTCAGCTTTATGCTCTTTTCACTAAGGTGCAGTTTTTCTGAAGCGGCTTTTATGTATGCATCCATCCCGTCCTTTTCAACGGGTATCCGTAAATTCTTTATTATTAGATTCAAGAAATTCTCCTTAAAGAACTCAGCCCAGGATGCTCAATGCAACTGCTTCGGCAACTTTGATCCCGTCCACAGCAGAAGAGAGTATTCCGCCGGCATAGCCTGAGCCTTCACCGGCAGGATATAATCCTTTTGTATTTACGCTCTGCAGGTCATCATCGTTTCGTTTGATGCGTATCGGTGAAGATGTGCGTGTCTCTACTCCGGTCAGCACTGCATCTGCCATATCAAATCCTTTGATCTGCTTTGCGAAGGCCGGCAGGGCTTCTCGTATCGCAGCGACAGCATAATCCGGCAGGGCGGTGCTGAGGTCGCATAGATGTACGCCTGGTGCATAGGACGGCATTACTGAGCCGAAGTTAGTTGAAGGCCTGCCGGAGAGAAAATCACCGACCAGCTGTGCAGGTGCCTTATAATTATTTCCTCCAAGCTCATATGCAGTAGACTCCCAGTGCCGTTGAAATTCCATGCCCCCAAGCAGGCCATCGGGATAGTCTTCCGGTGAGATGCCCACAACGATGGCGCTGTTGGCATTGCTTTCTTTACGTGAATACTGGCTCATGCCGTTTGTCACGACACATCCCTCTTCAGAGGCCGCAGCAACAACCTTTCCGCCAGGGCACATGCAGAAGCTATAGACTGAGCGTCCGTTGCCTGCGTGATGTACCAGCTTATAATCAGCCGCACCGAGAAGCGGGTTCTTTGCGTTTCTGCCGTGGCGGTTTTTGTCGATGAGCGACTGCGGATGCTCGATGCGAAGTCCGATAGAAAAAGGTTTTGGTTCAATGAAAACGCCATGTCTGTGTATCATCTCAAAAGTGTCTCTGGCGCTGTGACCGATAGCGAGTATCAGGTTATCGGTAGCGACAACTTCGCCGTCCGACAGAACCACGCCCTGCATCTTTCCATCATTTATCTTGATATCATCCACTCGGCTCTCAAAGCGGATCTCGCCGCCCAGGGATAGTATTTCAGCACGCATCTTCTCCACTATCCCTATCAGCCGGAATGTGCCGATGTGGGGCTTGCTGACATAAAGTATCTCGGGAGGTGCTCCTGCCTTAACGAATTCTTTCAGAACCTTTCTGCCGTAATGCTTTCGGTCCTTGATCTGTGTATTCAGCTTGCCGTCGGAGAATGTTCCTGCCCCGCCTTCGCCGAACTGTACATTTGATTCAGGATGAAGTATCCCCTCGCGCCATAGGCCGAATGTGTCTTTGGTGCGCTCACGAACCGCCTTGCCCCGCTCCAGGATCAGAGGACGAAAGCCTAACTGTGCCAGTATAAGCCCGGCGAAGAGACCTGCAGGCCCCATGCCGACGATGACCGGCCGTGAGGAAAGAGCTTTAGGAGCCTGCGCTACAAAATGATAGCTTGTGTCAGGCGCAGTCTTGATATGAGTGTCATCTTTAAACCGCTCAAGGATCTCCAACTCATTGCGTGCCTCGATATCAATTGTATAGACGAAGAGAATTGCATGCGACCTGCGAGCATCCACGCCGCGTCGAAAGATGGCAAAGTCGATAAGGTCATCCTCAGGGATGCCAAGTCTTTTAATGATAGCAGCCGCAATCGCTTCTACGGGATGATCGAACGGGAGTTTTAGTTCAGTTAGTCTTAACATGTTTTTAATTATAAATTCTTATCTGCCGTATTTGATGCAGAGCTTATCAAGGAACTTCTGAAGTTCATCGGGGGAGGGGAGGGTTTCCGGCGGGCCTTCTTCAAGCTGGAGCGTATTGATGAATTTCTTCATAAGTGTAAGAACTCCTAATTCTATTATCTCTTCAGGCAGTGATTCTGGCGCGTTCTCTATCAGCAGGCGTTCGGTATACCAGCTCTCCTTATTTGGCGCGGTCCCTGCACATATATTTTCTTTGATCGCCTTTGGAACGGCTCCCTTTGACAGGACAAATGCCCTGATCTCAAAGTTTGAAAGCTGGAGCCCCCTCATGGCCGGGTTTGCGCATGCCCGGTGACGCCCCTTTGTTATCGGGAAGAAACGGTCATAATTTATGCCGGAGCAGTATAGCAGAGTTCGTTCACCTCTACCTGTCTCAGGCCTTATTACAAGGTATAAAAAGTCATTTATGTATTCGTGTGAACTTTTAGCCATAGCAGTGCATTATTTGATATTTCTTTTAATGAGGACAAAGTATGTATAACCGTCTTTAAATAATTTCTGAACATTCTCTTCGCCTATATCAGCTACATCAATAATATTAGCCTCTTTCCATGTCGGCAGGGAGTTGACCACATACTTTAAGGAATAGCCCTCAGGCCGGTATCTGTCTCTGGTCATTCCTAACATAAGGTCAAGGTCTTTGCTGCCCCAGGATGCTATCAGGTCGGGTTCATTAAAGAAAACATAGTCAGGGTCGTACTTGTTGTGCCCCGGGCCGTAAATGCCCTGTGGGCTGGTACGGGCGATATGAGGGTCATTTAAGCCCAGCATGTCAATTGTATGAAGTTTTGAGAAGAAAGGTATCTTGCCTGCTGCGCCTGTTGCAAGTGTGGCGTCCGGATGTTCGTCGGCAAGGAATTTGCCAAGCTCTATCCACCGGTCGTATTTATAAGCGTGATACTCGAAACGCCTGTCATTCATAAAAGGCTTGAACTGCACTATGACTATGATGAGTAAAATAATGGCCAGTCTCCTTGAGGAACAAAGGCGTTCGCTTTCAATTACAAGGTGGCCTATAGAGAGGGGGATCAGTATGATAAGAAACCGCTCATTGAATATGTCTCCGCCCACATAAAACCAGTAAGCCAGCAGGATAACAGAGATTAGCGGGACGGCTGGGATAGACCTTTTAGGCGGTCTTCTGTCTATGAAGATCTTTTTTAAGGGTTCAGACCACCCGATTGCAATAGGGATCAGGTAGAGAAAGAATGCTTCGTTCCTGATCATCCTGATGAATCTGCGTTTTGCGGTAAGCAGGTTATCAAAAACACCGCCTGTCACTTTGGCATAGTAGGTGTTAGGAAGGATCTCGCCGTAATATGAATATCTTACGGCAATATACGTTCCAAACATTAGTATGATGGTTGTGCCTGTTATTATTCCTTGCTTATATTGACCTCTGATAAATATCAGCATGCTGCAAAATAGAGGGAATGCAAAGCCGTCTGCCCTGAGAAGAAGTGATACTGCTGAAAGGATTAGAAAAAGTGCTAAAAGGCGTGAAGACGGTTTTCGAGAGATATAGTCTGCAGCAATAAAGAGTGCAAGCTGTACAAGCACAACTGCCGATGTCTCAAGCCCTGAGGACGGCCATGCCCACATAAGCGGGCTCAATGATACTGCTAAAACTCCCAGCAGGGCATTAAGGTCACCTGTCATCTGTCTTAAGTACCAGAAAAGAAGGATGAAGGTAGCAGCATAGAGAAGTAGGTTGAGAATGAAAGTGGATATGTAGGCGATGTCAGGGTCTATGGCGATAAAGACGGCAGAAATAAGTACATAAAGAAGATTTGTATAACCTTCAACCCGCTCGCCTGGATTATAAACCAGGCCGTGTCCGTTAACAAGGTTCTCTGCATAACGGAATGATATATATGCGTCATCGCTGCCCCAGGCGTGCCCGGAGAGGTCAGCATGAGAGTACCCATAGGCATAGTGAAGATATGCTCCTGTCACCGCCAGCAGGAGCACAATAATGAATGCAGTTTGCAAAACCGGTCTTGTCATTATTTAAGCATTATCTCTGTCAGACCATTCGCAGCGAAACTGGCATAAAGCAGCTCAGCTATCTTTCTGTTTCCTTCTTTTGTCAGGTGTATGCCGTCTTTCTTGAAATAAGTGCTCCACTCATCTTGAGGCAGCTTCTGGAACTCAGAATAAAGGTCAACAAGCAGTACATTCTCCTTCAGGGCAACATCGCGGACAGCCTGTACATATTGCTTATGTAATGGCAGCAGATCATTAAGGTCAAATATCCACTGCCCTTCGAGGTATGCCGGCTCCTCTCCCTTTCTATGAGATGAGGGGGCGGTCAATAGTACAGGAGTGATACCGTTGTCTCTGGCGGTGGTTACCATTTTGGTAAGGTTGGAGGTGAAGTCAGGAAGTGGAACCCTCTCAGGCTGCCGGTTGTCTCCAATTTCAGACTGTTTTGGGCGTTTTACACTGAAGATAGCCCGGTTTACAAGCTGCACAACTTTTGACTCTGAAAGTAAAAAGAAGAGCGCTGGCTGTTCTTTGTTGAAATCTCCCAGATCTTCATCTTTAATTCCGAATGTTGACCAGTGGTCGTTCCAACCGAAGTATATTGTAATAACACGAGGCCTCATTGGCAGGACATCACGTTTAAGCTGTCTGAGTCCCTGATATGAGGTCCATCCCCCTACACCTACATTCACAAAAGAGAAGTCACTTTCAGGGTGTTTATCGTTGATGGCAGATTTAAGAAACTTGTCGTATCGGCCGAACTGGGTGCATGAGTCTCCCATAAAGACTATCGAAGGCTGTTTGTCCTGCCATGGTTCAATTTTACCGGGATAATATTTTGAGACCCAGAGCAGTTCTCTGTCTACCTCAAACAATTTGTTAAGCATAACGGTGTCAGGCCCGAATTGAACACCAGAGGGGAAGAGCTGGAATTGAAAGCCTATGACACGGAGCGCGCCCTCTGTAATAATTAACGCGAAGAAAATACTGATAACAAGTGCGATGGTTAGGAAGACTCTTTTCTTGGCCTTGATTTTCATTGGTTTCAGGGAGAACATTTAAAAGAATATAGATAATTACGGCTGGTTATTTTGATAATTATAACTATATAACATATAGTATGCAACCGCTTTAAATATGTTGGATATTAACTTCTGCTGAATTTCACAGTGCAGTTTTATATCACCAGATCCTGACTATTATGCATGTCAATGATCCTTGTTATCTCTTCTGATGTGTAGAGCTTTCCTTTTCCAACCCCTGCGCAGAACGGTGCCACTTCTCTTTCCCATGTCCTGGTATTCATGTTCTCAGGCCAGAAGGGCCATGTCCGGCACTGAAGCGGACGGGCCTCATAGACACCGCATTGATTATTGATGAGGAAGCGGCAATCTTTATCAGGGTCTTTAAGATAGAAAAAGCCATCTGCTTTGTCGCAGTACCTTTTTGTGAATTGAAGCGTGGATGTTTCAAGATGTTTTGCAAGATCTCTTCTCTCTGCAAGGTTAAGGTATATAAAACCGTATATACCTCTTGAGGTGCAGCATCTGCCTGACCCCCGGCATTCAAAGCGTATGCCGTCTTTGTAGAATTGTTTTGCTTTCCTTGATCGTTTTGCCATCGTCTTACTGTTTTGAAACTTCCTGGCCTTCACCCCGTTCTGTTTATTTCTTTAATGAGCTCTTTATCAGTTCCGCAGTCTTTCTGTTGAATCCTTTTATCGATGTTATGTCATCTATTGATGCCTTTCTGATAGCATCGATACTTCTGAAATGTTTCAGAAGCATAAGTCTCCTTGCCTTGCCTATCCCATTGATATCTTCGAGCGGAGATCTTAGTATCCGCTTTGTGCGGAGCTTTTTATGAAATGTGATGGAGTAGCGGTGAACCTCATCCCTTATGCGCTGAAGAAGGTGTGTGGAGGGGATAAATGTGTCTAAGGGGATCGAACTTTTCTTGCCCGGCATAAATACCCTGTCGGGCTGCTCAGTGCTGAGTGATGGGGCTTTCCCGCTTTTAATGCTCTTTGCCTTTGCAATGGCTGCAAGTTCGATGTTGAGGTAATACTTTTCCATCGCCTTGATTGCTGACCTGAGCTGTCCCTTGCCGCCGTCAACAAGAATAAGCTGAGGCACATCCCTGTCTCCTTCTGATATGCTCTTCAGGTGTCTTCCGACCACCTCCTCCATCATTGCAAAGTCGTTTATGCCTTTGACCGTTTTTATCTTATATATCCTGTAATCGTCTTTTATGAATTCTCCATCTTCCCATACGATAAAACCTCCGGCAGCTTCGGCTCCTGATATGTTTGATATATCAACCGCCTCTATCCTTTTTGGGAGACGCTTCAGCTTAAGAATATCTTTGATCTCCAGCAGTGTACTGTCTACTTTCCTGTCCTTATACCTGCTGAATGCAAATAACGCATTCTCATTTGCCATGCCCAGAATCTTTTTTTCATGTTCCCCCCTTGCATACGAGAGCCGGACCTTCTTCTCCCTTCTGCTGCTCAGCCACTCGTTCTCCAGTTTCAGGTCCTGTTTGACCGGGATGACTATTCTTGGCGGTATGATCAGCTCCTTGGAGTAGAACTGCTCAATAAAGCTTGATATGATCTCTTTATCCTCTATGTCGCCGACCTTCTTTAAGAAGAAGTCCTTTTGCCCGATCACCAGTCCATTCCTTATGAATAGCATAAAGACGGTTGCCTCTCTTTCCTCCTTAAAGAGGCCTATCACATCAAGATCGCCAAGCTCAGGCGCTATCACTCGCTGGGATTCCCACGTCCTCTTAATTGTTGCAAGCGTATCCCTGACCTGTGCCGCTTCCTCATACTCCTGATCTGCTGACAGTTCCCTCATCCTTTTTTCAAGGCTGAAGAGGAGATCCTTCTTCTCTCCAAGCAGGAAGAACTTAACCTCATTTACAGTCTTCATATAGGCGTCATGATATTTTTCTGAGCGCTTAGACCTGTCACATGGCGCAAGGCATCTTCCCATCTGAAACTGGACACAGGGCCTGAAGGGCTTCTCCATGCTGTACCTGCATGATCTTGTAGGAAAGTGTTTCTGGATGAACTTCTGTGTCTCACGCATGGTGCCGGAAACTACATAAGGCCCGAAGTATCGGGAGCCGTCCTTATCTATCTTTCTTACGACCTCCAGGCGGGGCCATTTTTCTTTTACAGTCAGCTTGAGGTAGGGGTAGTTCTTGTCGTCGCGCAGTATTATGTTGAACTTGGGCTTGAACTTCTTTATGAAGTTAGCCTCAAGTGCAAGAGCCTCTATCTCATTTTCCGTAATGATATAGTCAAAGTCCCTGATCTCCTCAACCATCTTTGCCTTCCGGTTATCAAGTGCCGAGGATTTCTGAAAGTATGACCGCAGTCTGTTCCTTAAGTTCTTAGCCTTCCCGACATAGATAGTCCTCTCTTTAGCGCCCTTCATTATATAAATGCCGGGAGAGGTTGGGGTCTTCTGGAGTTTTTGCTTTAGATCCATAGGGTAATTATACCCCATACATTGAAAAACCTAAATAATATAATGTGTTATGCGGATATTTCAGGGGGGGTATTGCGCATATAATACTCAGTGAAATTGTGTATTGTATTAAATTGGTTATATGACTATAATTTTTGTTAATAAACTTTTATGAAGATGCAGTAAATCGGTTCCTGCCCACAAAGTATTACTTAATCGATAGATTTAACTATATTTAGTTAACCCTTATTTAATATCAGGGAGGCATTTATGTTTAAAAGAGGTTTACTGGTCGTTCTTATTTCCAGCTTTATTGTCTTTGGTCTGTCTGTAAACAGATCATATGCGGGATGGATAATCGAGACTGTTGATAGTGAATGGGATGTTGATCATTCACTGCCACTGTCAGAAAAATCCGAGGACATTTCTATGGCCATTGATCCGTCAGATAAGATCCATATCATTTACTATGACAGGATAAATGGTGATCTTATGTATGCTACCAATGCCTCAGGCTCATGGGTCACTATTACGATCGATAGTGAAGGGAATGTAGGACAACGTCCCTCAATAGCCATTGATTCATCCGGCAAGGGACATATCAGTTACAACGAATATATCACCTCCAGGCATTCAAGGCTCAAGTACGCCACCAACGTCTCAGGCTCCTGGGTAACAGATATTATAAGCGATGATACCGGCAGATCCAGCTCCATAGCGTTGGATCCATCGGACAAGGTGCATGTAAGCTATTTTGACTGGGCAAGCGAGCGGATGACGCATGCGACCAATACTTCTGGCGCCTGGGTTTCCGGGGCAGTCTACGACGGTGGGCGCTACTCCAATGGCAGCTCTATAGTTATTGATACTTCCGGCAGGATACATATAGTTCATTATTCTTCCTGGTCCAACACTGGTTATTACGTCAGATATACGAACAATACCTCAGGCTCCTGGGTGACAAGTAACATTAGCGTTAACGATAGAATCGTTTATCATATTTCAGGTGCATTGGATTCATCAGGCAAGCTTCATGTCAGCTATTACAAGAAAAACACCTCTGTCAGCGGGAGTGTCATATATGCGACAAATTCTTCGGACTCGTGGGTCACAGAGACGCTGGAGAGTGTTTCGGAATCAGGACACCCGCCGCTTCAAAGTTCGATAGCAGTAGACTCAACAGACAAGGTACATATAAGTTATTACGGCCTCTCAGACAGTGATCTGAGGTATGCCACAAACACCACAGGTTCATGGGTCTCAGAGATGGTGGAGACTGATGTATCGCTTGGCTTTAATAACTCGATAGCCATAGACTCAACAGGCAGGGCCCATATCGCTTTTTCTGATGATTACAGAAATGAACTCAGGCATACACAGACCGACCCTGCCCTGCCTCAAAGATATCTGCTTGAAGTTGAGAGGACCGGCGGGACTGAAAATACCATTCCGGGGGAGGGCTTCAGCAGGGTTTCAGGCACAGGCATGGACTGCGGGAGCAACTGCAGGGAACTTTATTATTCCGGGACAGAGGTAACGCTAACTGCCACGCCTGACACAGGGTGGGTCTTCACCGGCTGGTCTGGAGACTGCAGCGGCACTGGAAACTGCACAGTGGTTATGGATAGCGATAAGAATGTTACTGCGAATTTCAGCACGAGTTTAATGATCCTTGATGTCAGTGCCGTCAGGGGAACTGTAACAAGCGATGATGGAAGCATAGACTGTGAAAAAGACTGCATACATGCTTATGAGCCGGGTACTGTAGTAACTCTTACAGCTACCCCTGATCCTAGATTTCCATCTGGCGGCTTTGGAGGTGACTGCAGCGGAACGGAGTGTACTTTGACCATGGATGCCGACAAATACGTTACCGCAGCTTATTATTATTCACGCCCCAATAAACTTGAAGTTATCAGGTACGGAAACGGTAATGTTGCGGAGCCTCCTGATAATTATGGAAGCATAGACTGTGGTACCAGCTGCGCAGTAACTTATCACTTTGGAGGCTATAGCAAACCACCGCTTGTTGAGCTTATAGCCACGCCTGATAGTGGCTGGGCATTCACCGGCTGGTCCGGCGACTGCAGCGGTACAGGGTACTGCGAAGTCTCAATGGATTCTCCCAGGACTGTATATGCCGTCTTTACACTTATAGATACACCTAACAGAGTTTTTGTAATAAATGAATTTGGCAATGGAAGTGTGACCAGTATACCGGCAGGCATAGAATGCGGCATAGACTGCGGTGAGGTATACCCTGTAGGAACAGAGGTCACATTGACAGCCACACCTGAGGAAGGTTGTTTCTTTTTTGGCTGGGCCGGCGATTGCAGCGGTACCGGTGACTGCATCGTAACCGTGGGTGATAATGGAAGATTGGTTAACGCCAGATTTGCTCGTTCTGATGGCATTGTTACTGTAAATGTTAATACCGGCGGCAACGTGACAAGTATACCGGCAGGCATAGACTGCGGCTTAGACTGCAGAGAGGTATATCCTGTAGGAACAGAGGTTGCATTGACTGCCACACCTGAGGAAGATTATTTCTTTGTTGGCTGGTCCGGTGACTGCAGCGGTACAGGTGATTGCATTGTATCGACTGATATCAACAGAAACGTTACAGCCACCTTCGCTCCGACCCACTCAGATATTTATATGTCTATTTATAATATTCAAGGCATTGTGACAAGCACTCCTTCAGGTATTAACTGCCCGCCAGACTGCAGGATGAGTTTTCCTTACGGTTCAGAGGTTACTTTAGAGGTTACTCCAGATTCTGGCTATACATTCAGGTGGGGTGGTGAATGTTCTGACGCTGGCATAGGTGATTGTGTCCTGACAATGGATGAAGACAAAGGTCTCAGTGTACGTTATAGTGAAATTCCGGAGCTTAATGTTACAAGTTACGGAAACGGTAGTGTTGCAAGTATTCCAGTGGGTATAGACTGCGGGGCTGACTGTTCTGAATTATATACTGAGGTCACAGAAGTTACCTTGACGGCCACACCTGATGCAGGATGGGAGTTTACCGGTTGGGCAGGCGCATGCATCGGCACAGAGCCGTGCATAATAACGGTCAATAAAGATGAAGCAGTGACAGCGACATTTGAGCTCAACCAGGGCCCGAGGATAGATGTAGACAAGACCTATCCGTATGACAGAGCTGGTATTGACGATGCACATAGGGTTCCGATTACCACAGGTGTCAGGGTGAGGGCAACAGATACAGACGGTATAGACCTCAATAACATGGAGGTGGAGGTTAATGGGCTCATATATGTCTTTGGTGACGACAAGCTGAAGGTAGAGAGGTTCAGGAGGTCAAGAGAGGGCGTAATGAAGGATGTCTGGATCATCTATCGTCCAGAGGCAGGTGAGTTCAACTTTATGGATACGGTGGATGTGACCGTCACGGTAGGTGACCTGAATGATATTCCGATCGATACGGTATACGGCTTCAGTTTCATGATAGAAAGCCAACAGCAACATGATGAAGCAGCACTTAACAGACCGCAGGTCAATATTACGGATGACCCTCTTTCAGACAACATGACAGTAGAGCCTGTTTCAGCTCTTAACGGCGCAAAGATCATATATGACATGAACGAGTTGGTGGCACCGGGATTCGGCCCTACAAATGAGATACCGTCGCTTGATGCTGAAGGCGGGGTAGGGATGCCGCTGAAACTTGAGCCGCCAACCGTCTTTGACAACCCTGTTACGATATATATTCCAGCTCCGGGTGTTGAAGACCTGAGTGAGCTGGATATCTATCATTACAATTACAAAACAGGATGGGGGCTGGCGTCAGAAGGAGACGGTTGGCTGGTAGAAGGTTCAAGAATTGATCATCCTGATATGGATCCGCCGTGCATAGAGATACAGGTCAATCACTTCAGCGGGGCGCAGGCAGGTCAGGATGTCCCTGTTGTAGAGAAGACAGATGACAGCTGTTTCATAGCAACAGCTGCATATGGAAGTTACCTTGACCCTGAAGTTATGGTGCTCAGAAAATTCAGGGACGATCATCTTCTTACAAATTATATCGGCAACGCATTTGTTGATCTCTATTACAAATACTCCCCGCCAATGGCTGACTACATCAGCAGGCATGATTCATTGAGAGTAACAACACGCATCGCTCTTACACCATTGATCTATGGTGTGAAGTATCCGAAATCAGCCTTGATGTTTTTTGGTTTCATAATAATGGGTATTTGCTTAAGAAGCAGACAAAAGGCTGATAGAAGATAAATAATTTCCGGCATTATTTAGCGTTACTTTTCGTTACAATCAATTAATATTTATTACTTACAGTAACAACAAGAACCTGCTCTTTTCTGTGATATTTTCTGCAACCTCTTGAATTAATTCTTTTTCTTAAAAAACAGCGGGTTAGGGCACTTTATCTGTTTTGACAAATAAAATTAAATACCATTAGGCCGGGATAGGAAATATACCTATATTTTCATTGACTTATATGAATATATGTGATAACTTGAACCTTAATATACTTGCTCAATAAGACAAATTAAGACATAAATAGAAAGGGGAGGAATTATGAAATCTTTTCCAGACGAGACCCTGCAGAAGATGTCTGAAACATTAGAGTCGTTAGCCCGCAAAGGAGTATCCCGCCGTGACTTCATGAAGTTCTGTACCTCAATGGCCGCACTTTTATCGCTTCCAGCTACAATGATCCCTAAGATAGCAGAGGCTGTGACCAGCGGCAAAAAACCGATACTCGTATGGCTTGCGTATCAGGACTGCGCCGGAGATACAGAGGCGCTTCTTAGGGCAGCCAGTCCTACAGTCGGTCAGATCGTTCTCGATATCCTCTCTGTGGATTATCATGAGACGATCATGTCCCCTTCAGGTTTTCAGGCAGAAAAATCACTTGCGGATGTGGTGAAGAACAACAAGGGCGAATATCTTGTCGTTGTTGAGGGATCAATACCTATGGCGGATGACGGGGTATATTGCTGCATTGGCGGCAGGTCTGCTCTTGACCTTGCTACAGAGGTATGCGGCAACGCTGCTGCGACGATAGCGGTCGGCACATGTGCAACATACGGCGGGCTGCCTGCTGCAAGCCCGAACCCAACTGGTGCTGTAAGTATTAAAGAAGCGGTTCCCAATGCAACTGTAATTAATCTTCCAGGATGTCCTGTTAATGCTGAGAATATTACAGCCACTGTAGTTCATTATCTTACATTCGGCACACTTCCGGCTACAGACAGCATTGGAAGGCCTAATTTCGCTTACGGAAAGAGGATACATGACAACTGTGAGAGAAGGGGACATTTTGATGCCGGCCAGTTCGTGCAGAGCTGGGGCGACGAGGGCGCAAGGCAGGGATGGTGCCTCTATGAGATGGGATGCAAGGGGCCTGAAACTTTTCATAACTGCCCGACGGTCAAGTACAACGAAGGAACAAGCTGGCCTGTACAGGGCGGACATGGATGCCTTGGATGTTCACAGCCAAACTTCTGGGATACGATGACGCCGTTTTACAAGAGGCTCCCGAAGGTTCCGGGATTCGGTATTGAGAGCACAGCTGACAAGGTCGGAGCAGGCCTTGCTGCAGCAACAGCCGCAGGTATAGCTATACATGGCGTCGCAAAGGCGATGTCTCCAAAGAAGAAGGACGACGAAGAATAATATAAATTGAAAGGGAGGTGACGGACATTGGCTAAAAAGATAATAGTTGACCCAATAACAAGGATCGAAGGACACCTCAGGATCGAAGCAAAGGTTGAAGGAGGCAAGGTCGTAGACGCCTGGAGTTCAAGTACCATGTTCAGGGGAATTGAGCTTATCCTTAAGGGCAGAGACCCCAGGGATGCGTGGGCGTTCACACAACGAATATGAGGCGTCTGAACTACGGTTCATGCAACCGCCTCGGTGAGAGCGGTAGAAGATGCCTTAGGCATCACAGTTCCAGACAACGCTAGAATAATCAGGAACCTTATTGCAGGTATCCAGTATGTACAGGATCATGTAATACATTTTTATCATCTTCATGCCCTTGACTGGGTTGATATTGTAAGCGCGCTGAGTGCTAACCCTGCAAAGACGGCAGCACTTGCTCAGTCTATATCTGACTGGGACAAGTCAAGCGTCGCCTACTTCAGGGGTGTTCAGGACAAGGTTAAGGCATTTGTTGAGAACGGCCAGCTGGGGCCTTTTGCAAACGGCTACTGGGGACACCCTGCCTACAAGCTTCCGGCAGAGGCAAACCTTATGGCTGTTGCACATTACCTTGAGGCGCTTGAATGGCAGAAGGATGTCATCAAAATACAGTCTCTTCTCGGCGCAAAGAACCCTCATGCACAGACCTATATAGTGGGCGGGATGTCCATACCTGTCGACCCTAACAGTCAGAACGCGCTTAACGCGGGCAGCATCGCCTTTATGGCAGGCCTTGCGCAGAAGGCAAAGGACTTTGTTGAGAAGGTCTATATACCCGATATACTCGCTGTTGCCCCGTTCTATCTGGACTGGGCAGGTATTGGTGAGGGTGTGGGCAACTTCATGTCATATGGAGAGTTCCCCAATGATACGGCAACCAACTCTAACAATAACTGGCTGCCGAGAGGGATTATACTTAACAAGGATCTTTCAAAGATCCACCCTGTTGACCACAAGAAGGTCACAGAGTATGTGACGCATTCATGGTATGAGTATTCCGGCGGTGACGCTTCAGGGAAGCACCCGTGGGAAGGCGAGACCAACTATAAATACACCGGGCCGAAGCCTCCATACAAGGAGCTCGACACCGACAAGAAATACACATGGCTGAAGGCACCTCGTTATGATGACATGGCGATGGAGGTAGGGCCGCTGGCAAGGATGCTTGTTGCTTACGGTTCAGGTCATGAGAGGATACAGGCTGTTGTGAACAGTGTTCTTAAAAAACTTGGAAATCTTCCCCCCACGGTCCTCTTTTCAACTCTTGGAAGGATTGCTGCAAGGGGAGTCGAGACCCTCGTCACAGCTGAACAGATACCGATATGGCTCAACCAGCTTGCAGCCAATATGAAGAAGGGTGATCTGAAGATACATGCCGGCGAGATGTGGGATCCGTCTGAATGGCCCAAAGAGGCACAGGGCTACGGCTTCCATGAGGCACCGAGAGGGGCGCTCGGGCACTGGGTGAAGATCAAGGACCAGAAGATAGACAACTACCAGTGTGTTGTTCCGGGCACATGGAACGGCTCGCCAAGGGATGCTAAAGGACAGAGGGGCCCGTTTGAGGAGGCGCTTATAGGCACTCCTGTGGCTGATATCAACCAGCCTGTGGAGATCCTCAGGACTATACACTCATTTGACCCGTGCATGGCATGTGCTGTACATGTTGTGGATGCCAAAGGCAGAGAGGTCACAAGGATAAAGGTCGTTTAAAATGGGGGCTGATATGATGAGTGATAGAAAGAGAATATATGTCTGGGAAGTTCCAGTAAGGCTTTTTCACTGGATCCTTGTTCTCAGTATGATCGCCTTCACTGTCACGGGGCTCTATATCGGGAATCCCTACATCCATGCACAGAAGTCTACAGAGTATATTATGGGAACGATGCGGTTCCTGCACTTTGTGACTGCGTATCTCTTCCTGATGGCCATAATTGTCAGGGTGTACTGGTCTTTTGTGGGTAATAAGTATGCCCATGTAACAGGGTGGTTTCCTTTTACCGGCAGTAAGTTCAGCGAGATGGGCAGGGAAGTAAAATGCTATACGCTAATGAGTGATAAATCCGGTTGTGAAGACCAGGGGCATACCGCACTCGGCGGGCTTATGATGTTCTTCATCTTCCTTGTCTTCTTTTTTGAGATCATATCCGGATTTGCCATGTACTCTGTGACGCATACAGGGGCGATATGGACTCTGCTCGGAGGCTGGCTCTTAAATGTAATGCTCCTTCCGACCATCAAGCTTTGGCATCATCTGTGTATGTATGTGATCATCGCTTTTGCGATCATGCATATATATGCTGCCATATTCCTGAATTCGATTGAGAAGAATGGCCTGCTGGAGTCGATATTTACAGGCTATAAGTTTGAGGAGTAGAATAGAGACATAAGGCTCATTTTAACCGCTTTTATTTCAGGCCCCGGAGGTACTTAAAGCTTCCGGGGCTGTTTTTTGGAGAGATCATTGAAGACTATCATATTAGGTATAGGCAATACGCTTATCAGCGATGACGGTGTTGGTGTACATATAATCAACAAACTTGAAAAAGAGTACAACCTCCCTGATGATGTCTCTATCATAGACGGAGGTACAAAGGGACTTGACCTTCTCCCTTTTATTGAAGGCAACGACAGGATGCTTATAGTGGACGCAGCCAATTTCGATAAAGCACCCGGAACGATAGATACTGTCATTGGTGATGACATTCCGCAGTTTTTGAGCATGAAGCTATCCATGCATCAGATAGGCTTGCCTGATACGCTCTTTGCGGCAAAGCTTATGGATATAGCACCGGCTGAGATGTGCCTCATAGGTATACAGCCCAAGTCCATGGAGACAGGTCTAGAGCTTTCACAGGAGATAAGTTCAAGGTTTGATGCTCTTTTTGACAAGGTGATGGAAAAGCTGAAAGAATGGGACATAACACCAACACAGAAATAACAAATTTCAAAACTCAAATATCAAATAAAATACAAATTCCAAATAACAAAAATTTAGCTTTAGGTCATTTAGGATCCACTTGTAATTGGACATTTGGTATTTGACATTTTTATACTTCAAGTAAGCTGTCTATCAGTTTTAATGTATTAAAAGTAAAGTTATTGATTTTTTATAAGAGGTTATTATGTGCGTAGGCGTACCGATGCAGGTTATTGAGATAAGCTATCCCTCCGCTGTTGCTGAAGCAAGGGGTGTAAAGCGTAATATCGGAATACAGCTCCTGCCTGAAGGCGATGTAAAGATTGGTGACTATGTTGTCGTGCATGTCGGCTTTGCTATCGAGAAGCTCGGGAAGGAAGAGGCTGATGAGATATGGAAGGGCTTTGACGAGATACTGAAGCTTATGGATGAGGAAGACGCAGGTGCATGAGGTCTCTATAGCCCTGAGCATGATGGATGAGCTTACGAGGATCGCCAAAGAGAATGATGCAAAGTCGATCACATCTGTAAATCTAAGGATAGGAAGGTCAAGCGGTATAGTTATAGATTCCCTCAAGTTTGCTTTCGATGCGATCAAGCTTGAAAACTCCCTTATCGCATCAGCAGAGATACATATTGAAGATGTTCCTTTAAGATACAAATGCAGTGAATGTGAAAAGGACTTTGAGCTTGAGAGCATACACTTTCCATCCTGCCCTTTCTGTAAGTCGTTCAGGCTGAAGATTCTTTCAGGGGAAGAGATGGATATTGCAAATATGGAATTAGAAGTCTAAAGACCGTAATCCGTAATGAGTGATCAGTAATGAGAAGTTAAACCCATTACGCATCACGCATTACCCATAACGAAAAGGTTTTCGGAGAAAACTATGTGTGATACATGCGGCTGTGATACTAAAGAGACAAAGACTGTTGATGTGAACCAGAGCCTGCTCAAGGCCAATGAAGATGCCGCTCTGCATAACAAAGAGCATTTTGACAGGAACGGTATATTTGTCCTTAACCTTATGAGTTCACCCGGCTCGGGCAAGACAACACTTCTGGAAAAGACGGCTGAGGTATTAAAAGATGAGATCAGCATGGCAGTTCTTGAAGGTGATATAGAGACCGAACTTGATGCCGAGAGGATAAAGAAAAAGGGCGTGCCTGCTGTACAGCTTACTACAGGCGGGGCGTGCCACCTTGAGTCATCCCTTGTCCATAAAGGGCTCCATGAGCTGGAGCACCAGACCGGCGGGAAAAAACTTGATATATTGTTTATTGAGAATGTCGGCAATCTTGTATGCCCTTCATTCTTTAACCTCGGGGAACACGTCAGGGTGGTTCTCGTCTCTGTTCCTGAGGGGCCGGATAAGCCGATAAAGTATCCAAAGGCATTTAAGACATCCCAGATATTCATAATATCCAAGGCAGATCTTACGCCGCATTTTGATTTTGATATAGAGAAGGTGAAAAAAGATGCACTATCTCTTAACCCGAACCTGAAGATATTTGTCACCTCAGCAACAACAGGTGAGGGTATGGAGGAGTGGTACACATTTCTGCGAAATGGGTTAAGGGTTAAGAGTTGAGAGTTGAAATTATATGAAAAAGATCGAGATAGGACATGGAAGCGGCGGTAAACTCACAAGGGATCTTATAGATGACCTTTTCCTTAAGTATCTCAACTCAAAAGAGCTGAAGCCGTTAGAGGATGCCGCCTACCTTAACTTTAATGACCCCGTAATAGCCATCACTACCGACTCATATGTTGTGCGCCCTCTCTTCTTCCCCGGCGGCGACATAGGCAAGCTTGCGGTGTGCGGTGCGGTCAATGACCTGGCTGTAAGCGGTGCTCTTCCTCAATATCTCTCACTTGGATTAATAATCGAGGAGGGGTTGTCATTTTCAGACCTTGAATCAGTCCTGAAGAGCATAAGTTCAGCTGCTGAAGAGGCAGGCGTGAAGATCGTCACAGGTGATACAAAGGTGGTTGAGAAGGGCAAATGTGACGGCCTCTACATAAACACAACAGCTGTCGGCGAGGTCAAAAAGAAGCTTCTTGTTGAGAATATTACAGACGGTGATGCTGTTATAGTCTCGGGCACTCTTGGGGATCATGGTACGGCTGTTGCCATTGCCCGTGATGAGTTTGATATAGAGGCGTCTGTGGTCAGCGACTGCGCTCCTCTTGGCGGACTTCTTATTCCTCTCTTTGATATTGACGGGCTCAAATGGATGAGAGATCCTACGCGGGGCGGAGCCGCGACAGTGCTTGCAGAGGTTGCGGACAATACAGGTCTCGGCATTGAGGTCTATGAGGAGAAGGTCCCTATGAGGGATGATGTGAAGTTTATCTCTGATATGCTCGGGTACGACCCTCTTTATCTTGCAAATGAGGGCAAAGCGATCATCATAACTTCAGAGAGTTCGGTGGATGATGTTATGAGCAGACTGAAGGAGAATCCTCTTGGCAAGGATGCTGCTGTGATAGGCAGAATAACTTCAGGGCATAAAGGATTGAGGCTGAAGACATTGATAGGCGGCGAGCGTGTTCTGGACCTGCTTGAAGATGACATGCTTCCGAGAATTTGTTAAAGACAATAATATGAGCAAAGCAAAAGAAATAATAGACCAGATCCATTCACTTGTTCCGCATGACCGCAAGCTTAAGATCATGAATGTCTGCGGCTCGCATGAGCATACCATCGCTTTTTCAGGCATGAGGGCGCTTATGCCTGAAAACCTTGAGCTTATCCCAGGCCCCGGCTGCCCTGTATGCGTATGCCCTGAAAGCGATATCATCAATGCTATAAAACTCTCCCAGAGGGATGACGTCATACTCGTCACATACGGCGACATGCTGAGGGTCCCTTCCAGTATCGGCTCCATAAGGTCAGAAGGCAGGAACTACAGGATGGTGACATCCCCCTTTGAGTGTATGAAGATAGCAGAGGATAATCCTGACAAGAAGATCGTCTTTTTCTCAATAGGCTTTGAGACTACTACAGCACCTACCGCAGCAATACTTGAAATGGGCGTTCCTGATAACCTCTATGTACTCAGCTCGCACAGGCTCACCCCGAGAATTATGCAGCTTCTTGTGGATGACCCGGATATAGCGCTTGACGGTTTCATCGCGCCGGGCCATGTATCCGCAATAGTTGGCTCTAACGCATGGAATGTATTCTCTGAGAAGTTCGGCATACCTACTGTTGTTGCCGGCTTCATGCCTGAGAACCTTCTTCTCGGGATTGTTGATCTTCTTAAGCAGATCAGTGAGGGAAGGGCTGAAACAACAAATGTCTATGATATTGTTGTTAAGCCAGATGGCAATAAAGAGGCGCAGAGGATCATCTACAAATATTATGAGGTGGCGGATGTGAACTGGAGGGGTATAGGTTATATACCTGAGTCAGGGCTTGAACTGAAAGAGGAATATTCTGCCAGAGATGCAAGAAAGGTGTTTGCTCTTGAAGAAGTCAAGGAAGAGAAGATACCCGGATGTATCTGCGGAGACATAATCCTCGGCAAGGTCTATCCATCGGCATGCAAGCTCTTTAAGAAGGCATGCTCACCCAAGGCTCCCAAAGGCCCGTGTATGGTCTCAGGAGAGGGCTCGTGTAATATTTGGTATAAGACGAACTGATTAGCTTTGTAAATTATGAATAGTGATAACCATTTACAAATTGAACAATGGGGTGAAATCTTTAAAGGTTTTCGTCAAGTTGAAAGTGTGAAGGTTATATCTTCTGCTGATCGATTAGACATTAACATTAGTGGGAGAGAAGAGACTTTACAAGCTACCGGAGAGGATCTTGACGACTCTCTTTCTGAATTCAAGAGTAACCCGCATGAAGTGGTTACAGATTTTTTAAAAAACCACGGGATTATTGTCTACTATCAAAATACTCTTGTTGGATTTTTCGATATTCATGCTTATTCTCAGTTTATTGAAAAAACTAACATTGAAGATGCAATAAATAAAATGAGCAATTTCTTCAATAGTACTGGAAGTGTTGCGAATACTGATATATTAGCATTGAAATTTGACCACTGGATATTATCCGACTCCATTATAATTGTAGTTGATACAAATCGACACCCGCTTTTTTCAGGCTCTGTGGAATCTTTCTTGGGAACATGCTCTAGTATTATGGAAGACGCTATGATGAATTGTTTTCCGCTTCGAGGTGCCATTGGTGGAGGAGATTTTTACAAAGATGGAGAAGTTATGGTTAGTTCAGCTTTAGTGGATGCTGCCAGTTATGAGAAGGAGCAAAAATGGCTTGGAGCGGTTTTAACGCCACAAGCTATTAAAATGATAGAAAAAGCCAAGGAACTAGAAGTTGAACTCAATGGGAAAACACGAATCGATTTTCATTCAGAAAGGTTCAACCCTTTTATTCGTTATGGAACGATTCCATGGAAGAAGAAAGAAGTAAGTTTGTTAAATAAACCTGATAAGGCGTATTACATTAAGCCATTTTCTATGAATGACAAAGATTGGGCTTCAAAATATCTTCCAAGTTATTTTAATGATCAAGAAAAAGTTGATAATAGTCATTGTCTTTATGCTCAGGATTAATTAGCTATTCAAAGAATCACTCTTTACGGGTTTTTAAACACCTCCCTGAAAAACGCATCTTTTCAACTATAAGATTTACTTATTGTGAGATAATTCTTGATTTCTGCATGTCATGTTTTACTTGCCCGAAGTATACTTAAAAAAGCAATCCATTTTTAAGTACATTTATATTGCCATCTAGGAAAGGGGAAAGAGATGCGAAGATAATGAACCGCTGAAATAAAACCTTGATCTTTATTTTATACGAAATATTATAAGGAGCATATCAAATGCATAATTCCATAAATGATATCAGGTCTAAATGCGCCAGGTTTTATAAGGTTGATCTTCACGTCCACTCGCCACTCAGTTTTGACTGGGAAAACAATTCAACACCCACCTATGCCGCCAACTCCCTCCTGAACAGGCTCGGGCCAAAAGATAAGATCTCCAAAAAACAGCTTGATGCCTTTGCAAATGAACTGGAGAGGTCCGGACTGGATGTAGCAGTGATAACCGACCATATGAAATATTCATTCGGGGTGGCGCTTGCAGATCATGTCAGCAGAATAAAGAGAAAGATAACAGTGCTGCCGGGCATGGAGGTCAACCTCAGGGTAGAAGAGCCGGTCTTAAAACAATTCAGGATACAGGCCCTCACCATCTTCCCTGCTGATATCGGTGACAGTATCAGAAAGATATTCCCCGCTGACTTCAAGAAAGAGTTAGAGCTTAACGGAGATGATGAGATCCACCTTAAGAGCATAGAGGAATTTACGGAAAAGGTGAGGTCCGTAGGTGGGAGGACGGTCTTTGTCCAGATTAGGGATGGTAACGGGCTGAAGTGCGCGTATAAGGTGCAGGGCGACAAGCTGGTACTCGATACTCTCTCTGAAGAAAGGGAGGATGCATGGAAGGATATCTGTATAACTACAGGAGACGCTTTTAAGAAAGAGCTTAATAAGTTTGATGCTCTGCAGATATCGGGACCTGCAGGTTTCATGCATTATAAGTCTGAAAGAAGAAACTTCCCGGTCTCACTGGTAATGGGAACAGATGCCCATCATGTGGGTGCTTTCGGTAAGAACGGCAGGGTCTCATACATAAAGATGGATCGGAAGAATGCACACTCTCTTTTTGAGGCCTTCAAATTTTCTGGAACAAGGATACGTTTTAAAGATGATCTGCCGGTGAGAAGGCCGCCTAAGATAAAAGGGATAAGGATAATAGGGCACCCGAGGAACAAGAGGTCTCTGTTTAAGAATGCAAATGTAGGGTTCTCAGATAACCTGACATGTGTTGTCGGGCCGAGGGGCAGCGGCAAGTCGACACTGATCGATGCTATACGCTATGTAATGGGTTTCAACCGCTCGCTGGATGAGATAGAGAAGGTAAAGCGGCAGATCCTCGACAGGCAGGCAAACACGCTTGATGCATCCAAGATCGAGCTTTTGTATGAAAAGTCTGACGGCAGCATTCATAAGATCGTAAGTATATATGACCCTCAGGAGAACTACTGCACCAGGGTCTTTAATATTGATGACAATGAGATAGATATTAAAGATGTTGAAGAGTGTGGAGACTATCCATTGAACCTTTATGGATGGAATGAACTGGAGCTGCTTGGTGAAGACCCCAAGGCCCAGAGGGAGAACCTTGATAAGTTCATAAAAGGAGCCGGCAGGCTGAAGAATGAGAGGAAGCTGTTATATAGGGAGCTTGTCCGCATATCAGAAGAGGCTTTGAAACAGCTTGAGACGATGGATGCATATTTTGCCCCTGAGCGGGAGGAGACCTCTTTTGTCAGGCTGAATGAGTTCAGGGATGAATTCAACAAGCTGAATCCGCGTGGGATAGAGAAGAAATTTGAGAAGCTCGATGACATAGTTCAAAAGATATCTTTTCTGTCACATCTAAAAGAAGAGCTGCCGCCAATGGATGAAGGTTCCAGGGAAAGGTCTGAGATCAACTATCAGGATGCACTCTTTAAACATCCTGCAGTTGATGACTGGTGCAGGAACCTGCTGCAGGAGAATTTGCAGATCAACAGGGTAAATGATGAGATCACAAAGAAGAAGGGGGAGATAGCATGTGAAATATTGGAGATGGCCCGTCTTATCAATGATGCTGAGGCTTCGCTGCTGGATGAGAGGAACGGAATATCAAAAGAGATAAGAGCTGCAATAGGTGAAAAAGAGGCCATAACTGCCGAGCTGAGGGGGAATGCTAAAAAGAGGCTTGATTCTGCAATTGAGCAGTTTGAAACATATAAGAGAGATCTGGGCGTTTTTGAAGAGCATCTGAGTAAGCAGCGGAGAATTATTGATCAGATCGTAGATGTGAACCAGAGGATATTTGAAACGAGAAATAAGGAGATCAGTGAAATAATATCAAAGATCAGCATTGTTACAGACCCCGGTTTCGATATCAGACTGAAACTTGTCCAAGAGAAAGATAAGACAGATTTTTTATCGGCACTTGAGAAGAATGATATAGGTATGAATTTTGAGGGGAAGCTGGGTAAAAAGGGGATATCACATCTGATTGCGGATAAATTTAATCCATTCACTTTTGCAGATGCAGTATTTGGCGGCACTCCGGACAAGCTCATCCATAAGATAAGGTTCAGGGATGATAATATCGAGCATATTTACAGTATGGATAAAAAACATGCAAGGAAGTTCATTGAAGACAACCTTCCTTATGAGAATATACAGGAATTAAATATACGACGCTATGATAAGGAGAAGGTCGAGAGCCTCTTCCGGATCCAGCATATCGCCTTTGATGACCAGTTCTATATAGAGCTCAATGGAAAACCGATACAGTACTGCTCTCCCGGGCAGCGTTGCAGCGCAATGCTTCCTATCGTAACCCTTACGTCGAATGCGCCGATAATCATCGACCAGCCTGAAGACAACCTTGATAACCGGCTTGTCTCAAAAGCAATATTCAAGATACTCTCGAAACTAAAGGAGACAAGGCAGGTGATACTCGCTACACACAACCCCAACATACTGGTATCCGGTGATGCCGAGCAGGTTGTCGTTCTGAACGGGACCGGGGATATCGAGAGATACGGTTCAATAGACGAACCTCTGATAGTGGGTAATGTTATCGAACTGATGGAGGGTGGTAAAGACTCGTTCGAGAGAAGAAGGAACAAATACAGAGAACATATATTCAATTAGTTCTTTCACGTATAACTATCATCCGGTCCTTTTTGTGTGATATGAAGAAGCGGTGTTTGCTAATGATCCTGTTTATGCTTCTCCTCTCAGGCTGTGCCGGGGAAGAATGGGAAGGGAATGTCTACCCTGACAGGGACAACCTGCTGATACACCGAAGTGCCGGCAGGTTCTATAGTCTGGAAGCATGCAGAAAGGAATCCTCCTCCATGCTGGGATCACTGAGTGAGCCAATGAAGGGGTACTATGAATGCGGCAAAAACTGTAAGACTGAAGCTGGATACTATGCCAAGGCCTGTGAGGATACCCTTAGATATAATCACTGATACTGCATTGATCTTAAACTTCTCGGCATGCTTTTGGTCCTTTGTGATTTATATGAGCAAGTAATTTGTCTATGAGGTATTTATAAGATATAATTAAGTATATACAGACAGGGAAAACACTACCGATAATGGCAAACCACCTTAAAGGGTGGGACGCAAAGCCTCTGGTCCTGCAAAGGATTGCAAGGTTTTCGAAGTAGTTGGGGATATAAAGCCCATGCCATTATGGCATGGCTTTTTTTTGGTGTTAATGATGATAGGAACAAATTTAAAAAAGAAATCGAAAGCACAGCATGACCTTGTAATTATCGCCGTTCTGGTAATTGCTGCTGTTGCTGTCAGTATAGGGCTGGACTTTCATGAGCGGCTTGTTGACCTTGTAGATGATTATGAAGCATTTGAGCTGGATGAGATCCTCTTGATAGGTGCCTATGCTTCATCGTTCTGCTTTGTATGGTTTGCCTGGCGGAGATTGGAAGAATCTAGGATGGCAGAGGAGTTATTGCTGGAGAATGAGGCGCGCTACCGTTCGCTAATAGAGTCTACAGATGATTCCATCTACCTTGTGAATGTTCACTACAACTATATCTATGTGAATAAAAAGCATACATCAAGGCTTGGCATTAAAGAGGGACAGATAAACGGCCAGCCTTTCAGCAGATACCATACACCTGAAGAGACGAAATCCTTCCGCGAAAAGATCGATAAGGTCTTCAGGACTGGCATGTCCGATAAGTACGAATATCAGAGCAACAGGGATGAGAAACACTTTCTTCAGACCTTCAGCCCTGTCAGGGGCATAAGCGGGAAGATAGCAGCAGTGACTGTCATATCAAAAGATGTAACCCTTCTGAAGGCCAAGGAGGAGAAGCTGTACAAGCTGTCGCTTACAGATGAGCTTACCGGCCTTTATAACAGAAGGGGATTTTTTGCGCTTGCCGAGCAGCAGCTTAAGCAGTCGATGCGTGAGAGGAAGGGCAGGGTGCTGATATCTGCTGACCTTGATTACCTGAAGGAGATCAACGATAACCTTGGACATGATGAGGGTGACAGTGCAATTATCAGTGCTGCAGATGTCATGAAGAAGAGCTTCAGGAGCTCCGATATTATTGCCCGCTTAGGCGGTGACGAGTTTGTGATCCTGGCGGTTGAGATGCCTGAATCCACTATTGAGAGTACAACCTCACGTCTGAAAGCAAACATTGATAAATTCAATACGGGTTCAGACAGGAAGTATGAACTCTCCATCAGCATGGGGGTAACGCTTTATGACCCTGAAAAACCCTGCTCAGTGGACAAGTTGCTTTCAGATGCTGATAAGCTTATGTATGAGGATAAGAGAAGAAGGAAGTCAGGCTAGAGGTCTTTAAATACCTTTGCAAGCGACTCGCCCGCCACATGCATCTTCCATTCATTGAGATACCCAAAAGGCGTTTCAGTAACACTATAGCCTGTTCGTGATAGTCGCTCTTTTATCTCTGTGATGATCTCTGTGGTAAGCTCAGGCGGGGCCTTTGACATTGAGAGGTGGCTGAAGGAATGGAGTACTACTGTCTTTGTCTTGAACTTTCCTGCTATCCACTTCACATTCTTGACGAACTTCTTAATGACATCGGTCTTCTTTTCAGAATCCTCTTCTTCTGATTGATAAAATACGACAACCGCATTCTCAACAGTTGTATCCATATCAATGTCAGGGACATCATCGAGTATCTTCTTATATGTCTTGAACCAGAACGACGGGGCGTAATATAGGATCAGTTTCATAATAACAAAAGTTAAAAGTTGAGAGTTAAAAGTTAAGAATTAAGGTTGCTTTTTTGTCATTCCCTGTCTGGTCGATCCGACTGATGCTTTAGGCGGGAACCAAGTTCTTGTCATTCAGCTGTCATAGATAAAGATACCTGTTTTGCAGTCTTCACACCTTACAGCTTCAACAACAGGGGCGTTCCAGAAGTCTACTTTCCTGCTTAGAGGTTCACCGGTAAATATCGTCTTTGTCTTTGCCTCTTTGACCCACCTGAGGCGTATCCAGTGGCCTGCTATGTATCCGTGATCCATGGGCTTCCCGCATGATGGGCATTTCTGCTCTTTTAAAATGATTTTGCTATTGCTCATGATCAGTCCTCTCATGAATAAGAAAAGTATATCAGATATCGGCCTTGGTGTGATAGTTGATATATGTCCAGAAAAAAGTTTTAATACCAAATGGGGAACACTATGACAAAAATTCTTCCGATTCTTCTCATGATATACATAATCAGCCCTCTTGATGCCTTTCCAAACGGATATGATGATCTTATTGCAGCGGCATTTCTTGTATATACCCTTTATAAGAACTCAAAAATCAAGAAACAGGCACGGCAGCAGACCTCATACAGCAGCGGTGGCGGTGAGAAAAGCACTAAGTATGAGAAGGTCTTTGATCTCGGTGAAGCATACCGTACGCTTGGAACAAGCCCTGACTCCTCATTGGAGGATATCTCAAAAGCATATAAGGAAAAGATGTCAGGCTCGCATCCTGACAAGGTGAATCATCTGAGCAAAGAACTTCAAGAGAAGGCACAGGAGATAACCCTAAAGCTTAACCGTGCGTATGAGATGATAAAAGAGAGCAGGGTCATCTAGGCTCATGAGGCTCAGAGTCAGGATCACAGGAGTAATTCAGGGCGTAGGTTTCAGGCCGTTTATCTACAGGCTTGCCGGAGAGCTTGGGCTTAAGGGTTACGTTCAGAATGACACAGGCGGAGTAACTATTGAGGCAGAGGGCGGCAAGGAGGAGCTTACATTATTTCTTCTGCGTATTGATAGAGACAAACCTGAGATATCAAGAATATATAGTCTTCACCACTCTTTTCTTCAGAAGAAAGATTTCAAGGATTTTATTATAAAGGAGAGCGATGTTGAAGGAGACATCCGTGTGTCAGTTCTGCCTGACCTTGCCACTTGTGATGAATGTCTCAATGATATTGCAGACTCCGGTGACAGGAGACATGGGTATCCTTTTACCAACTGCACCAACTGCGGCCCCCGTTTGACCATTATAACTGACCTGCCTTATGACCGAAAAAACACATCTATGAATGATTTCAGTATGTGTAAAGAATGCGAAAGAGAATACAACGAGCCTTCAGACAGGAGGTTTCACGCACAGCCTGATGCATGTCCTGAGTGCGGGCCTGAAGTGAAACTTGTTGATGATAGCGGGGAGACAGTAAGCAGAAGAGGGCGTGCTATTGATGACACTGTCAGACTTATTGAGGAGGGCGGAATAGTAGCGGTAAAAGGGCTGGGAGGGTTTCACCTTATTTGTGATGCCATGAGCGAAGAAACTGTCCTGAAGTTAAGGGAGAGGAAGCAGAGGGAGGAGAGGCCGCTGGCGGTCATGTTTCCTGATATCGGATTAATAAATAAAGAGGCATATGTTGACCAGTTTGAGGAGCGTGCCCTTATCTCAGTTGAAAGGCCTATCGTTATTTTAAAGAAGAAAGAGGATGCCGCAATAGCTGCATCAGTCTCTCCTGAAAATGATACTATCGGTGCATTTCTTCCCTATGCCCCGCTTCATCATCTTTTAATGAACGGATTGAAGAGGCCGGTTGTTGCAACAAGCGCCAATGTTTCAGATGAGCCTATTGCCAAGGATGAAGAGGATGCATTTAAGAGGCTTTCAAATATTGCCGGCCATTTCCTGACACATAACCGGAGGATTGTAAGAAGGTGTGACGATTCTGTAGTAAGGATAGTTTCAGAAAGGCAGATACCTCTAAGGCGCTCAAGGGGTTTTGCACCCCTGCCGGTCATACTTCCTTTCAAACTTGAGAGGCCTGTGCTTGCACTCGGTCCTTATATGAATAACACTATCGCGGTTGGCATAGATGATAAGGTTTATCTCTCCCAGCATATTGGTGACCTTGAGACACCGCTTGCAATGGAGTTTTACGAAGAGACGGTAAAGGATTATTTAAAGCTCTTTGATATAAAGCCGGAGGTTGTGGCCGCTGATATGCATCCCGGCTACTTCAGTACAGCATTTGGTGAGAAGTATTATAAAGAGAGACTGGTCAAGGTGCAGCATCATTTTGCCCATATACTTTCATGCATGGCTGAAAATGATGTTCAGTTGGGTGAGGAGGTAATTGGTTTTGCCTTTGACGGTACAGGATACGGCGATGACAGGACGGTATGGGGAGGGGAGGTGCTGAGGGCTTCATACTCAGGTTTCACCAGGGAATACCATCTTTATCCTTTCCATCTGCCCGGAGGTGACAAGGCTGTTAAAGAACCATTGAGGACAGCCTGTTCACTTCTTTATGAGACACTGGGCAGTGAAGCCTTACATTCAGGCCTTCTGCCTCTGTCTGAAGAGGAGATGCGGTTCTACGTGGATATGATAGCCAGAGGGGTGAACTCTCCGGTGACTACGAGCATGGGCAGGCTCTTTGACGGTATCTCATCAATAATCGGCTTCAAGCATAAGGTCTCATACCATGCACAGGCGGCCATAGCAATGGAGCAGGCGGCAGGCAGGTCAGGTGAATCGGGACGATACCCGTTCAGTATGGAGGGAAGGGCTATTGATTTCAGGCCGATGATAAGAGAGATAATTAAAGAGAAGCACGAAGGAGTTTTTGAAGAAGATATCGCACGGAAGTTCCATAACACTGTTGTTGATATCATTGTGTCTGCTGCAGGATTACTAAGAGATAGAACCGGTATTACAAAGGTTGCCCTTTCAGGCGGGGTCTTTCAGAATGCCATACTTCTTGAAGGAACATTTCATAAACTTAAGGAACACGGCTTTATCCCGCTCATACATCAGATAGTACCTTCAAATGACGGGGGTATATCTTTGGGTCAGGTTGTTGCGGTTAAATAAGAGACTTACTCGACGGGTTTAAGTTCTAAGCAATATTTGAATTAAGCTGAAAGTTGTTGGACTCTTCAGAAAGGACATGAAGGTGAAAGTCACATCTCTGGCAATTATCTATCTTCTGTGCAAATGAACCCTGGACCTCACCCTTGCAGAATGTACCGGCTACGACCCAGCATATCCTTCCGCCATTCATTCCCCCATGCACTCCATCATATTTTGCATCAATGGTTGAGGGGCATATTCCGAGCTCATCGCACTTTTCACCGCCCGGCTCTCTTCCGCATTTTTTAAATTCCCAGCAATTCATCTTTCCATTTTCCATTTAGTAAATTTGTTAGATTAAGGAATTAACATACTGTTCTTTAATTATATGATATGTAAACAAAAAAACAAAGTGGTGAGGTCTGAATTAGTTATTCGAAATACCTGGCAAGATATCAATAAAGGTAAGAATACTGAACTTTGATTGTAATGATCAATTATTCTATTTACTATTAATTACCTCTAAAGTACCGGACCATCGCTTTAGCAGCTTCAGAGTTCCACTTTACCTCATTGGCTGCAACTGAAGTGACAGCCCTGTCGTTACCAGTCCCAAAGAGCGTAACGTCTGTTTCAGCACGTACCTTTCCGTTCTTTCCGTCGGCTGTTTTATCAGATATTGTATCTAATGATTCAACATACTTCAGGTTGCCGTCAGAATTGTTGAATGTTTCGCTGCAGTCTGCTGAAGCGCAGATGATCACCAGGTTTTTTGCAGGACTTCCCCCGTTGTTGCCCAGATAGACCCAGAACCTCAGGCTGCCGGCAACAATGGGGTTTCGCGGGGGAGGATTAATAAGTTTCATGTCAAATACCTCTGCTGAACCCGGGACAGGTACAGGTTCGTCTCCCATGATACGATTATTGTCACTATCCCCCGGAAGCCGGTTCTTTCTGCTGCTGTAGTATCCGATAGCCATCTTCCAGGTATAGAGGTCGCTCTGAAATTTTTTAACTCTTGCCGATTCAATAAGGTCCATACCTTTTACGGCTAAGCCCACAATTATTCCTATAAGTACGAGCACTATGGCTATCTCGATCAATGTGAAGCCGCGCTCTGACCTTGTTGATGCAGGCTGATCAGAGGCTCGCATTACACCTCTTCAATCGGCAGCTTCTCATCGGTCCATTCATCTATGCCGCCTTCATATATCTTTACATTCCTGATATTCAGGGATAAAAGTGCAGAGGCGACTTTTTTGGAGGCCACACACTCTTTGTGCTTGCAATAGATTATTATTTCATCGTGTCCCGTAAGTTCATTTCGCCTGTCAATTACTGTCGGATAGTCTATCGTGGTTGCGCTTTTGATCTTGTACTTGTTCCCGTCATATTTTCCTATCGTATCGACAAGGATATAGTCTGAACTCTTCTCTATACGGTCTAAAAGCTCTTCTTTGGTTATCGCCTCTATGGGGATGTTCCATTCTTTTATGTAGGGCATTAATTTCTCCTTAATAGAACTTAGTTTTATCATGTAGCGTTGCAGGTAGTGTAGTTGATCGAGATAGCTCAGTAAATAGATACGTATGCTGATGTTAAATAGCAGCAGAAAACCTGCTTTGCCTTATTATAACTATTTTAACTTTGATTTAGTTTGCGCAAGATATTATATTAGATAGCTGTTTTCGGACATCCAATTTTATCAAAATAAGATTATATATATATCAGGAGGTTTCATGAGCGGTTTTGGAAATGAGAATAAAGGCAGCGTTTTTAAGAAGTTAGTGGTAACGGTTCTGCTGCTGGCCAGTATTTTTATCATAAGCTATGCTGCATATAAACTTTTCTTCATGCCTGATCCGTCTGTTACGGGGATAGAGGCATTTGAGATGATATCTGCCGAAAAGGAGATCACCATTGAGGCAAAGAACCTCAGGTCCATAGTCATCTCAATAAGTCAGGGCGGCAGGGATATTGAGATTCTCAGGGATGTCACCGACAGCAGTGAAAAAAGCTACACGGTCAGTATTAATACTAAAGAACTTCAGTTGAAGGAGGGAGCAGCAAAGGTGAGCATAATTGCAAAATCCGGATTCTTCAGGGATGTTCCCTATGAGGTAGATACGATCATTGACACAACTCCTCCCTACCTTGATGTACTGAAATCCCCTTACGCGGCTTACCAGGGCGGCAGCGGTTTTGTTGCGCTGAAGGCCCGGGATGCTGCCTCTGTATTTATTAAATTAGATGGCTATGAGTTCCCGGGCTTCAGAGCTGATGCGCATGCAGAGGATGCTGTTGCAGAGCAGGGTTTTGGAACGCCGTCACACCAGCAGCCTGCTGTTATATATTATGTATTCTTCCCTGTGCCCATTGATGTCAGCGACCAGAGCGTTCTTTACGCAGTGGCTGAGGACAGGGCAGGCAACCAGAGGGTCAGGGCTGTCCGCACAGATATAAAGGCGAAGGAGTATAGCTCATCTGCAATAACTATCACAGATTCATTCATAAACACTGTAGTTCTGTCACTCCTGAATATAACAGAAACCTCGGACCCGGTCGGGTCATTCAGAGAGGTGAATGAGAAGTGGAGGGCTGAGGGTGTTGCAAAACTTAAAGAGATATCCAAGGTCACAGAGCCGGAGATCTTCTGGCAGGGGCGTTTCCTTCAGCTTAAGAACAGCAAGGTGATGGCCAAATACGGTGACAAAAGGGGTTATATTTATAACGACGAAGAGGTCAGCGGCAGCGTTCATCTAGGGTATGACCTTGCCTCCACGAATAACGCTCTGGTTGAAACAGCAAATACCGGTGTTGTAAGGTTTGCTGCTGACCTGGGCGTTTACGGCAATACGGTGGTTGTTGACCATGGGCTGGGGCTTATGAGTATATATTCACATCTCTCCGACATCATGGTAAGGGATGGCGAGGCGGTCAAGAAGGGCGCTATTATAGGCAGATCCGGTGCAACCGGTTTTGCCGGTGGAGACCACCTGCATTTCGGTATCATGATCCATGGGCATGAGGTCTCACCCCTCTACTGGTGGGACAGTCGCTGGCTCCGTACGAATATACTTGACTATATGGAAAAAGAAGGGTAAAAGTAAAGTAGAAACTTATTGTTAACCCTTTTTTTATTTGAGGTCAGGCCGCTATGGACGACGAAGGTGACCCGGAAATTACAGCAATTGATGTTCCCTCATTCAGTCTTGTAGAGTGGAAGATCAAGCAGATAGACAGTACCATAATGGTGTTTCGTATCTTCTTTGTTCCAGTTGAACTTATCTACAGATTTCAGCTGATGAAGAAGGACAGAATGTGTACGGTTGACATTGACAGGTCGCTTCTTGACGAACTCAAGAGCGGGGTCAGGACGGCAGAGGAGGAGCTTGCCGAGATACTGCTCATATCGATTGAGAACGAAAATTTCTGGACTGAGACACTTTGATCTTCATCACTTCAGACCTTTAGTATTTTCCAATGAATAAAAAAATAATCGGAGTAATAGGCGGCAGGAGCGTTACGGATGATTTGCTCGCAGCGGCTGAGGAGGTCGGCAGGCGGGCAGCTGATATGGGTTTCAGTATCATATGCGGCGGTCTGACAGGGGTGATGGAGGCTGCTTCAAAAGGGGCAAAAGAGGCGGGAGGGCTCACGATAGGAGTGATCCCGCAGGATGATAAGAGTCATGCAAACAGGTATATCGATGTGCCGATAGCTACAGGAATGGGGATAGGCAGGAATGTCATAATCGCACGTACTGCTGATGTGCTGATTGCAGTTGGCGGAGAATACGGCACGCTGTCTGAGATAGCCTTTGCCCTTCAGCTAGGCAAGCCTGTTATAGGAATCGATTCCTGGGATATTAAGGGAGTTGTTAAAGCTGATAACGCGGAGGATGCTGTGGTTAGGGCGGTCAGTCTGATAGGCCCGGATATTCAGTAGGCTAAGATCTTTCTTTCAGCAGTTCTTCTATCTTAAGTATTTTGGATTTGTAGTTTCTGCAGTTGTCCATAAAGTCCTCTTTCATTGCTTCAACCTGTAGAGAACCTATGTGAACAGATGATTTGACCATTGAAAAGTTGTATGTTTCTTCCTCATCCTCAAGGCAGTCCTGATAATGCTTAAGCTTTTTCTTGAGCTCATCCTGGGTCATATCTTTGATAGTCTTTTTTCCCATCTAATAATACTTTAAGAAAGTAAATGCTATCTCTTTCTTCTCTTCTTCTCCTTTGCTTTTGTGATATTCATGCCGGAACCTCTCTTCTTCTTTTTGAAGTGGGTAAGAAGCGTCTCTGCCTCATTAAAGGGGAGTGTAACGAAGGAGAAGCTGTCAAGTATCTGGATATCCCTTATTTTACTGTCTCTGATACCGCACTTCTCTATTATGAACTTTACAAGCTTCTTATGTGTAAGGCCGTCCTTCTTTCCCTGTGTCACAAAGAGCCTGGTCTTACCCTTCGTATCGACCTCAACCTTCTCTATCTCAGCATAGCTCTTTGCATCCAGTTCATCCTGGAAAGAGTACTGCAGCAGGGCTGCCAGTATCTCATCCGGTCCATTTACGGAGAGGAGTTCACTTGCCATCTTAAGGTATTCTGTCTTTGGATTTGATTCGACAATATCCTCAAGGGCAGCCTTTATCCGTATCTTCTTTGAACGGATAACATCCTTTACCTTTGGCAGCTTTGCTTTCTGAATATCTGTTTTTGCCTTGTGCTGTATATATTGAAGCTTTTTGTATTCAGACGGGGTTATGAAGGTAATTGCAATACCCTCCTTGCCTGCTCGGCCTGTTCGGCCTATCCTGTGCACATATGATTCCGGATCCTGCGGGAGAGCGTAGTTTATGACATGGGAAAGGTTCTGCACATCAATGCCTCTTGCAGCCACATCTGTTGCAACGAGAACATTGAGGGCGCCTTTTTTAAACTTGTTCAGTATCTTTTCTCTCTGTCCCTGAGACATGTCGCCATGAAGGCCGTCAGCGTCATAGCCCCGCTCGGCAAGATGGCTTGATACATTATCCACATCTATCTTTGTTCTGCAGAATACAAGGCCGTAGAACGCATCCTCTATATCAACTATCCTGCAAAGGGCCTCAAACTTGTCAGATGCAGCGACCTCAAAATATATCTGGGCCGTTTTGCTTACGGTCAGCTGTCCTTTGGATACCTTGAACACATCATACTCGTTCATATGCTTTTTGGCGATATTCATTATCTCTTTAGGCATAGTGGCGGAAAACAGCATAGTGCGCTTGTCAGGGTTGGTATACTCCATGATCTCTATAACATCATCCAGAAATCCCATGTTAAGCATCTCATCAGCCTCGTCAAGAACGAGAAAGGAGATATCATTCAGCTTCAGGGTTTTGCGTCTCAGGTGGTCCATTATTCTTCCGGGTGTTCCCACAACTATGTCAACACCCTTCTTCAGGCTTCTCAGCTGAAGTTCTATGGACTGTCCGCCGTAGACAGGAATGATGCTCAGCTTCTTCTTTCCTTTAAGCGAGTTGATCTCCTCTGCAACCTGAATGGCAAGTTCTCTGGTGGGGGTAAGAACCAGTGCCTTGACCCTTTTTGACCTTTCGGGCAGAATTTCTATCATCGGCAGGCCGAAGGCCGCGGTCTTGCCGGTGCCGGTCTGTGCCTGGCCTACAACATCATTTTCGCCTTCAAGTATGGCGGGTATGGTCTTTTCCTGTATCGGAGTGGGCTCTTCAAAGCCCTTTTTCTTTAAGACCTTAAGTGTCTCTTCGGATAGTCCTAACTCTTCAAATGATTTCATTTGTAATTGTAACCCCTTTTACTGTAAACGGTCTTTTCCCTTCATTATAAAGGCAACATAAATTGTAACATTTAATCATAACAATTGATACTTGCGCAGCATCAGGGTTTCTTTAAATAATCCGCAAGGATGCCCCTGCTGTGTTCATCCTCATGGCAGTCAACACATAGGTTCTCCCAGTTGGAGCCGTCAGGCGGGTTGTAGCTGTGGTCACCGTCCTTGTGGTGAACGGTAAGAAGGCGTCTGTCCTTATCGTCAAACTCCCTGCCGCACTTAGCGCAGATGAGTCCGTGTATCTTGAGGGATCTTTCACGGTAGCTGTCCTCAGAGGGAAGCTCCTTGCGGAGTCCTCTTATGATATCACCGACTGACCTGCCGGTTCCCTTTTTTTCGGGACGTATGGGTCTGTTTCTGCCTTTATTTGAATTACTCATAGTTACCCCTTATATTCATTTGTTTCTCTGTGTATGGTTATACTGTTAAGTATATGAGAATGTATTTTCTTACACAAGTATTAAAGTGCACAAGTGCCGGAATAGATATAAGGCAGATCAGTAAGATTTGCAGTTACAATATTTGATATAATAATTGCGCTTGATCCCTCTGGTGAGCATGGTGTATATCATACATAAATATTGACCTTGACCTCTCTTTAATATATATTGCTGATTAACAGCTCAGTAATTAAATTTTAACAAATTAAAAAACACAGGCATGTTCAAGATACTGCATAAAAAGTCTGCTGCAAAGCATGTAGAGGAGATGGTAGTTCATGCTCCGTACATAGCTAAGAGTGCAAAGGCAGGAAACTTCATAGTTCTTAGAATTCACGATAAGGGCGAGAGGATACCGCTCACTATTGCAGACTCTGACTGTGACACCGGCACTATTACTCTCCTATTTCAGAAGGTAGGCAAGACAACAGAAGAATTGGGGAGAATGAAGGCTGGCGATACGATACGTGACATCGTCGGGCCTCTCGGACATCCTACTCCTGTAAAGAGATATGGCCATACTGTACTTGTCGGAGGCGGCATAGGTTCTGCCACTCTCTTCCCCATTCTAAAGGCGCTGAAAGAGAAGAGGAACAGGGTGAGTGTAATACTTGGTGCTCGCAGTGATGACCTCCTTGTATGGGAGGGTAAGTTCGGTGAATATGCAGATAAGATGTGGCTTATCACTGATGACGGCAGCTCTGGAAAGAAGGGGCTTGTCACAGATGCGCTTAACGAGATCATGGATATTGATAAGGTGAATATGGTGCTTTCTGTAGGGCCTGTAAGGATGATGCAGGCGGTTTCAGAGCTTACAAGAAAGAAGGAGATAAAGACATTTGTCAGCCTTAACCCTGTGATGGTCGAGGGGACAGGCATGTGCGGTGCGTGCAGGGTGAGTATCGCCGGGAAGACAAAGTTTGCCTGTGTTGACGGGCCTGAGTTCAATGCCCATGAAGTGGATTTTGAGCAGGTGGCCAGGCGGCTTAATTTTTATAAGACGGAAGAGGCTGAGTCAATGGGGATGCTCAAGAAGAAGAAATGCAAAGGGAAGTGTAAAAGTCGAGGGGTCAAGTGAAGGAATTGTTTTCTATCTTTATTCACTCGAACCCTGGAATCCTGGAATCCTGGAACCCTATATTTATACTATGAGAGTCAGAGACGCTGAAAAGAGAAATAAGGATTTTAAGGAGGTATCACTTGGCCTTACAGAGCGGCAGGCTGTAAAGGAGGCTAAGCGCTGTCTTCAATGCAAAAGGCCGGGGTGTGTTCTCGGGTGCCCTGTAGAAATTGATATACCTGCATTCATAGCGAACATACGCGATGAGAACTTTTCCGGAGCTCTGAATGTCATAAGAGAACATAATCTGCTTCCGGCGGTATGCGGTCGTGTCTGTCCCCAGGAGAAACAGTGTCAGGGTATGTGTGTTCTTGGTAATAAAAAGACCCCTGTGTCTATAGGTGCGCTGGAGCGTTTTGCAGCTGACCATGAGATGAAGAGGAATGTTTCAAAAAAACCGAAGGTGCAGAAATACAACGGACACAGGGTTGCTGTTATAGGGGCTGGCCCCTCAGGTCTTACAGCTGCTGCTGAACTTGCAAGGATAGGTTATAGGGTCACGATATTTGAGGCGCTTCATGAGGCCGGGGGTGTGCTCACCTATGGAATACCGGAGTTCAGGCTTCCGCAAAAGATAATAGAGAGAGAGGTTGAATATGTAATCAGCCTCGGTGTTGAGATAAGGCTCAACTGGGTTGTCGGCAGGATTCAGACGATTGATGAGCTTATGGCTGAAGGTTACGAGGCTGTATTCATAGGTGTTGGTGCCGGCTCTCCAAGGTACATGGGGATACCGGGTGAGAACCTTAATAATGTCTACTTTGCGTCAGAGTACCTGACAAGGATCAACCTGATGAAGGCGCATATGTTCCCGAAATATGATACGCCTGTGAAGAGAGGGAGGAGGGTCGCTGTCATAGGCGCCGGCAATGTAGCTATGGATTCCGCAAGGACAGCGGTCAGGCTCGGGGCTGAAAAGGTATATATCGTATACAGAAGGACGAGGAATGAGATGCCCGCAAGGCTTGAAGAGGTGAGGCATGCAGCAGAGGAGGGCATAGAGCATCTCTATCTTTCAAATCCCTCAGAGATCATAGGGGACAAGAGGGGTAATGTAAAAGCTATAAGGTGTGATGAGATGAAGCTCTGTGAACCTGATGCCTCAGGCAGGAGAAAACCCGAGTGCTCCGGAAGGGACTTTGTGCTTAAGGTCGATCAGGTAATAGTGGCGATCGGTCAGACCTCAAACCCTATACTCACAAAGTCGGTAAAGGGGTTGAAGCTATGGGGTGCAGGTTATATAAAGATCGATGATGATGGTTCAACCAACCTTCCCGGCATATTTGCCGGAGGGGATATCGTAACAGGGGCTGCTACAGTCATCAGTGCAATGGGTGCGGGTAAAAGAGCTGCCAGGGCGATAGATTTATATATTAAGAACAAAAAATAGTTCGTAAGCGCATCAGTGCTACAGTGCAAAAGTCAAAAAAAAGAGAGTCGCATGCGCGACTCTCTTTTTTAGATAATCATTTTTTTACTAAAGATATTTGAGGCTTCATAAAAAGAAACCTTGCCCCCCTGCATTAACCGATGGTGCTTTCTACTTCCAGGGGTTTATCTGCTCTGTTACTTGCCACTTTCCGGCAATGGATTCGAGAATGATTATTTCATCTTCGATAAATGATTCGGTTTCCCCGTTTATGGTTTTAGTGTAATTGCCCTTGGCTGCCACTTCCAGAAATATTACTCCCTGGTCATCAATGTATTCCTCTTTCTGATCAATTACGTCTATTTTGATTTTTGAGAAATCGTAGGTAGCAGTGCTGAGAGATTCATAATTGCCCTTTTCCTTGTTCAATGCCACAAACTTCCGTACACTGTCGATTATTCCTGCCTGTTCCTCTTTTACATAAAAATTAGCTACCGTCAGGTCAATCATCGGTATATGTTTTTCTATAAAATTCATAACAAACTTCTCAGGAGTCTCGGAAGGAGCGGAGGTACAGCCTGCCGCTAATATGAGCATCATAATAGAAGCCAATAGTATTTTAATCATCGTAATCCTTCTGGAAAAACCGTTTGCGTGTGAGTACATGTTTGAATTCCCCTCTTGAAATATATTTTAAATCAATAACTTAGTAGTGCAATAAGTATACCAGAGCAAAGGATTTAAATAATGGTTTTGAATCATGGGGTATGGCAGATCATGAAATAAAAGGAATCAATGTAACGTAACATAAAGTAGCACATTTAATGGCGTGTTACTTTTTTTGACTGTCATTGATTGATTACTTAACTCACGAAGAAGTTTGCGGCCAAGGCGATAGATAAGTTTATAAAAAGTAAAAAATAGTTCCTCAGAGCAACAGTGCAAAGCTGAAACTATGGGATACAGTCTCCATAGTTTATTTTTTTGCTTTTTTCTCGTGTAAGAGCAACAAATTATTCAAAAAAGGCAAAATCGAATCCGCAGCAATTTTATGACCCTTTTCATTTGGATGTTGATTAACAGGGGATACCCATAGTGATGGACCTTGCTCCCCTAAAAATGCAGGCAGCAGGCTATGAGTATGAATATTATTGTTATTACCGAATTCAATTATGGTTTTGCAAATATTTGTAAATGGGTAATTGTTGTCTAATTCAAAAAGAACAGGGAATACTACCAATCCGATCTCAGCCTCCATGTTTTCTCCAGTTCTTTTGATCTGCAGTATGTTTTTCTTTGCTTTTTCCCACTCTTTAGTTTGTTTATTATTTCCGAGGTAAGATTTGTTAAGTTTAATTAAATATTGCTTAGATAAGTAGTTGCGGTCTATACGATCTTGAAGCCATTTATACATATAAATGTTGCGATATAGAAGGGATGTTTCATTTCTTGTTTGGACTTTTTTACGCAGTGGACCAAAAAAACTTCCCATAGAGCTTGTTGTTGTTCCATCTCTCAGAAAAAAAACGATCAAGATCACATCTGGTTTAAAAGTGTCTTTTGTTCGATTTAATAAATCAACCCACTGGTCTGTTAAACTGCCGGCAATGCCGCCATTCAAGATGTCTATTCTTTTGCCTTGTCTGGAGTACTCAGCCTGAATCTTCTTTTCTAATAGTTCAGGAAAAATTGCAGAGGTATTCTCCACCCCGACTCCCTTAGTGAACGAATCACCCAGAATAAGAACGCGTTTACCATTTGATGGTTTTCTATAAGGGTAATTTTTATCTCGTAAACCGAACCTGTTATGTTTATATTTAGTCTTTACATTTATAACCTGCTCTTCAATTAACCTTTCATGCCAGGGATTAGAATATAAAGCTCTAGCCATAATTTCTCCCATGGCAAGTGTTAAGAGAGCGCTTACTAATAAAAGGGAAATATTTTTATACATATTGTTTTAATCAGGTAAATGATAGCTGAATTTCTTCTTTTTTATGATGTTAGCTTAAATGTTAAGAAAATTATAGAGAATTTAGTTTTGGGTAAGCAAGGGGGGATGCAAAAAAGAGTTGCGGTGCTATAACTTAACAGACCTGGCATATTCGCCGGAGGCGATATCGCAACAAGGGCTGCTATTGTTATCAATGCGATGTGTGCAGGTAAAAGAGCGGCTAGGGCGATAGACAGCTATATCAAGATTAAGAAGTAATTTGGAAGAACGGAAGAGCAGAAAGGTGCAACTTTAAGATTTATAATAATAGAGCTTCTTTAAGGGTTGACTTAAGGCTTTCAACCAGATCCTTATGAGTCTTCTCCTGACAGTTGACGCCGGGCATTTCCTCTATCCAACCTACCCACCAGTCACCATCTTGTTTTATTACTGCAGTAAAAGTGTTCTGCATCGTTTCTCCCTGCATTTCTAATATATTACTTTCTCGGGGCTTAATCAATCAAGGTAATGAATTAACCTGTAAAAGTGATTCCCCTCTTTGGCAAAGAGGGGTTAGGGGAGATTTTATGATTATGTTCCTGCTCCAGGGTGGTTGAGGGAAACCAGAGGTCTTATGGTGGGGGGATAATAAACTATGGGAATTGGATACCCATAGTTCCATGAAGAAAAAGATTCAAGACCTGACCCTACTATTGATCATTCTCCCGCCTTCTCATATCCTAAATTCAATACTCTCTCCGTATTCATGAAAATCTCTTCCGGCACGTCAAGCGCTTTCTTGAGCTGCACATCCCTGTCCCATGGATTATCTATCTTAAACAGAGATATTAGCTCAAACGGTGAGAGTTTAAATATATGGAATAGAGGCGATGTAAGTCCTGTATTAATCAAAGGCATATCAGTTCCATATAAAAGACGATCATATATATCTGTATGTTTAAGTAGTCTTCCGAGATATCTAATTTTATTGATCTGGGTCAGACTTGATATGTCCGCATACAGATTAGGATATTCGTCAAACATCGGCAGCAGCCTTTCCATGTTGTCTGTTCCATTATTTTTACCGCTTGTGCCAGCATGGGCGGCAATAACTGTTACCCCAAGCTTAAGAGGTAGATGCAAACGTTGAGGATCGGCATATTCATTTTTTGCTTTTGTAAATGAATGCTCGTCTCCCACATGGATTAGGAGTGGTAACCCAAGTTCTTTCAATCGGAGATAAAAAGGAACCAGGCTCTCATCGGCCGGATCAATTAGTTGAATTGCCGGCAGCCACTTGAGCAAGACCGCTCCATCTTCTGCTATCTTATCAAGCCTTTTGATAGCATCTGAACGGTATGGGTTAATGCTTGCCCCAAAAAGCAGATTGTCATATTTACTTATCTCACGTAATACATATTCATTAGGGATGTAAACTTCAGTCCTCTCAATATCCAGATCCCCACTTTCTCCGATAACACCGTCCAGTGCAAGAACTACCGCAGCTTTCACATATTCTGACTGTGACAATTCCTCTGAAAACCTTTTTATAATTATCGAGTCACCTTTCTCTTTCACTTCTTTTTCCGACACACCTAAAGATTTCATATAGATCCGGAACTTCCAGCTCTTTTTCATATCATCTGAAATAAAACAACCGCTGTCTCCTGCTCCAATACCTGCAATATGTGCATGCATATCAATAATCTTTTTTGCAGGCTTATTAATAGCGGAACCACTAATATCACTTATTGCTAAAAAGGGGAAAAGAAGAATTGTAATAATTGTCACAGCAAGTTTTATTCTCAACGAAATCATTCCCTCTGTCTCAATGGTGTTAGCCCTAAACAGGATGACTTTTTCTTTTCTATTATTTTATATAACGCTAAACTGAGGGGTGCGAAAAAGAGCCAGCTTTAGAGCATCCCTCTCAAGTGATTTGTTAGATGGTTGTTTTATGAATCAGAGCCTTTTTTAATTATTATTTTCAGGACATTCAATACGCAATTCTTTGCGATTAAATCCAGCATCTTCGGATATAGTATTGTAACCATTGGGACATAACTGATTTGCTTTGTCGTAACAAATGTTCCATCCAAGGCCTGCACCACATGCAATTAAATATTCAATATTTCCATTTGGACGCACTATCTTCTGAGAGGTCGTACATCCGGTAATCATAAGGATTAGAGTTAAGATAAGAATTGATTTCAACATACCTTCTCCTTTAATTACATTTATCATCTAACAAAGATTATACAGCCAGCCGTATTTGCTGGAATTAAAAAAGTATAGTGGGATGCTTACTAAAATGCAACCGCAAAATATTGTGGTTAATTAATAAGTTGTCTTAAAAACATGTTTCTTATGAAAACAAAAACATTGGGGGCTACTTCTCTATCTTCACCGCACAGGACTTATATTCAGGTGTTCCTGCTATCGGGTCTCTGTGCTCTGATGTAAGGAAGTTTGAGAGGGCTTCCGGAAAATGGAATGTCATAAAGACGTTGCCTTTTTGCATACGTGTTGTAATATTAGCCTTGACCTTAATCTTTCCTCTTCTTGATGAAACATTAAGCCAGTCATTTTCCTTTATGCCCAGTTTCTTTGCGTCAGCGGGATTGATATCTAACTTTTCTTCAGGAACAAGCTCCATTATGCCCTGAACCCTTCTGGACATTGAGCCGTTGTTGTAGTGCTCCCTGATCCTGCCGGTTATGAGAACAAACGGGTACTCTTCATCAGGCACCTCGCCGGAACCCTGATGGTCAAGGGCCATGAACTTTGCAAGTCCGCCCGGCCTTGCAAACAGGTCGGTATACATGGTCTTTGTCCCTGGATGGTCTTTGGTAGGGCAGGGCCACTGAAGGCTCTCTCTTTCGAGCCGTTCGTAGCTTATTCCCCCATAGCTTGGTGTGAGGCGTGCTATCTCTTCCATCACCTCTGAAGGATGCTCATATGTCATTGGATAACCCATCCTGTTGGCAAGTGCACATATCACCTCCCAGTCAGCCATGCCGGCAAGCGGTTCTATCGCCTTCCGCACTCTCTGAACACGGCGTTCTCCGTTGGTGAAGGTGCCGTCTTTTTCAGCAAAGCTTGAGCCTGGCAGTATCACATCGGCGTAACGTGTGGTTTCTGTGTGAAAGATGTCCTGTACCACAAGGAAGTTCAGTGACTTCAGCGCTCTCCTCACCTCATGGGAGTTAGGGTCTGTCTGTGCAGGATCCTCGCCGAGTATATAAAGACCTCTGAATTTACCCTGGCATGCGCTGTCAAGCATCTCGACAGACTTAAGCCCGACCTTTGAAGATATCGGGACCTTCCAGGCCTTTTCAAATTTGGCCCTTGCAGCAGGGTCTAAAACTGACTGGTATCCGGGAAGAATATTAGGTGCCGGGCCGAGATCTGATGCACCCTGCACATTGTTCTGTCCCCTCAGCGCCATTATGCCTGTTGAGGGCCTTCCTATATGTCCGCAGACAAGGGCGAGGTTTGCTATCGCCATCGCATTTTCCGTTCCGGTACGGTGCTCTGTCACACCGAGCCCGTATACGATCATCGCCTTGTCAGCATGCGAGTAGAGGCGTGCGGCCTCAAGTATATTCTTCTTTGGGACCCCGGTAATCTTCTCAACACGCTTCAGATCGTATTCTTTTACCTTTGCCCGAAGCTCATCAAAACCCTCTGTCCTCTTTTCAATAAACTCCTTATTCTCCCAGCCGTTCTTCAAAATAGCATGGACAAGGCCGTTCATAAGGGCTATGTTGGTGCCTGGGCTCAGGTTCAGCCATACATCAGCCCGCTTTGCCATCCATGTACGGCGTGGGTCTCCAACTATGAGCTTCGCTCCTTTTCTCAATGCCTTCTTCAGGTATAGAGATACGATAGGGTGGGCATCGGTTGGATTTGAACCGAAGAGGAAGATCGTGTCGATGTCAGGCATCTGCTCAAGTGAATTCGTAGCAGCACCTGCTCCGAGGCTTGTGGCCAGACCGGCCACGGTTGGAGCGTGTCAGACACGCGCACAGTTATCAACATTATTGTTTTTGAATACGGTCCTTACGAACTTGGCAAGCAGGAAGTTCTCCTCATTTGTACATCGTGAGGAAGAGAAGGCTCCGAGAGAATCCGTGCCGTATTTCCTGCCGAGCTTTCTGAAGTTGGAGGCTATCGTATCAAACGCCTTTTCCCAGGAGGCCTTCATATATCTGTCGCCTCTTCTGATAAGCGGTGTGGTTATTCTGTCGCGGCTGTGGATGAATTCGTAGCCGTAACGGCCCTTGATACACAGATTGCCCTGATTCACAGGCGCATCAAGATCAGATGTGACTTTGATAACTTTACCGCCTTTTACATTGAGAAAGAAGTTGCACCCGGTACCGCAGTACCCGCAGGTTGTTCTTACCTTTTTAAGTTCATGGATGCGTCCCTTGCCCCTGCCTCTCTTATCTGAAAGTGCACCTGTGGGGCATGTTGAGACACACTGGCCGCAGAACTCACAGTTTGAGAGTGCCCTTGCTGTTCTGAATGCGGTATCCGGAACCGTATTAAAACCCCTGCCGGTAAAATCTATCGTTCCGGCCATTACAACCTCATTGCATATCCTTACGCACCTTCCGCATACGATGCATTTGTTAGGCTCGTATGTTATGAACGGGTTTGCCTGTCTTATCGGCAGGTTCCAGCGTGTGCCGCCGTATTCGCTTCCGTCGACCTTATACTCATAGGAGAGGTTCTGCAGTGTACAGCTTCCTGATGCTTCACACTTCATGCAGTCATTCGGGTGGTTGGAGAGCATCAGAGAAACCAGCCTCTTTCTCACCCTTTTGATCTTTCTGCTCTCGGTCTTTATCTCCATCCCCTCAGAAACAGGGGTGGTGCAGGCGGTCAGAAGCCGCTCAATACCTTTCACCTCAACACTGCAGAGCCTGCAGCCGCCGTATGGATCAAGCCTTTTGTCATAACAGATTGTCGGTATAACAACCCCTGCTTTTTCAGCGGCTTTCAGTATGGTGGTATCTTTGCTGCAGGCGACTCTCTTACCGTTTATCTTTATGTTGATAATGCTGTCGGACAACTCTGCCTCCGGAATTTATATAAACTGTATTCTTATGTTATTGCACTGAACGGGCATACCTCGTAACATCTTCCGCACTGTATGCACTTATCCTTATCTATCACAGCCGGATGCTTCTTTTTCCATGAAATGGCATCTGAGGGACACTCCCTGAAGCACTTGCCGCACATTTTGCATGCCTCAGCATCCACGGTATAGCGTCTGAGCGCTTCGCAGACGCTTGCGGGACATATGCCGTCTATTATATGGGCTTCATATTCGTCCCTGAAGTACTTTATGGTGGAGAGGACGGGATTGGGCGCTGTCTGGCCGAGTCCGCAGAGTGAGGATATCCTGATATCCTCTGCAAGGTCCTTGATAAATTCTATGTCACCGCTCTTACCCTTGCCGTCGGTGATCCTCTTCAATATTTCATACATTCTTCTCGTGCCGACCCTGCAGGGCAGGCATTTGCCGCAGGATTCGTTCTGGGTGAACTCAAGAAAGAACTTCGCCATATCCACCATGCAGGTGGAGCTGTCCATAACAACCATCCCGCCTGAACCCATCATAGACCCTGCAGCTCTAAGTGATTCATAGTCAAGCGGCATGTCGATCATTGATGCAGGGATGCAGCCGCCTGAGGGCCCGCCTGTCTGAACAGCCTTCAGCTCTCGTCCCGGTAGCGTGCCTCCCCCTATGTCATATATTATCTCCCTCAGGCTGATACCCATAGGTACCTCTATCAGGCCGCTGTTCTTTACCTTGCCTGTAATGGAGAATATCTTTGTGCCTTTGCTCGTTTCAGTCCCTATTGATGAAAACCACTTTGCGCCCCTTGCTGCAATATGAGGTACGTTTGCGAGCGTTTCAACATTGTTGATCACTGTAGGCCTGCCCCACAGACCCTTTTCAGCAGGGAAGGGTGGTTTTGAACGCGGCATGCCTCGTTGGCCCTCTATCGATGCTATCAGGGCGGTCTCTTCTCCGCATACAAAGGCGCCTGCACCTTCCTTGATGCTCACATCAAAGTTAAATCCGCTGTTGAAAAGGTTTTTGCCCAGAAGGCCCTTCTTTTTAGCTTCTCTTATAGCTATCTTCAGACGGTAAACAGCGACAGGGTATTCAGCTCGTATATATATATACCCGCGGGTGGCTCCGATGGCATACCCGCCGATTATCATGCCTTCGATAATAGAGTGGGGATTGCCCTCAATGATAGACCGATCCATAAATGCTCCGGGATCACCTTCATCAGCATTACATATTATGTATTTCCTGTCACTCTCTGACCTGCTGCATATCTCCCACTTCTGCCCGGTCGGGAAACCTGCTCCGCCCCTTCCGCGGAGGCCTGACTTTTTAATTGTATCTATTATTCGGTCAGGCTTTCCTTTCAGTGCTTTCTCAGCGCCCTTGTAACCTCCGGTGCCGATATAGTCTTCGATATCCTCAGGGTCGATCTCTCCGCACTGCTTAAGAAGTATCTTGACCTTTCTGTCATGAAAGGCATGGTACTCAGGTCCCACAAGCCATTCTTCTACAGGTACTCCTCCGATTATGTGCTCCTCAATAATACGGGCAACTCTGTCTTTGGATACAAATTGGTAGGTGAAGGTCTTCCCGTTGGACTGCACATCAACAAGCACATCCTTTGAACAGCAGCCGCGGCAGCCTGTCTTTTTGACACACTTCTTTGTGACATCAGCCTTTATTCCGAGAGCCCTCAATTGGCGGCCGAAAGCATTTAGAACCTTTTGGCTTCCGGCAGCAATTCCTCCGGTGCCCATGCAGACCCTTACAGCCAGGTTGTTCTTGATTGATATCAGTCTCTTTTTTGAAGGAGGCATTTTATCCGGTATTTTTTGCTTTGTAATTGTCGAGAGCTTCTACTGCTTCTTCAGGGTCCATATTGCCGTATACCTTCTTGTCCACCTTCATGACAGGCGCCAGGCTGCATGCGCCTATGCAGGCTACCCTCTCTATGGTGAATTGCTGGTCTGAGGAGGTGTCACTGCCTTTTTTGATATTGAGGTCAGCCTTTAAGCGCTTGATGATCGGCTCAGCTCCCTTAACATGACAGGCGGTACCGCTGCATGCTGTGATAATGTGCCTGCCCCTTGGCTTGAGATGAAACTGAGAGTAGAAGGTTGCAACGCCGAAAAAATTACCGGCAGGTATGTTTGTTTCTTCAGAAAACCAGTATACGGCCTCTCGAGGGACATGGCCGAAAGTCTTCTGCAGATCCTGAAGGATAGAGATGATATTCCCTTCTTCCTTCATATATCTTTTCAGGATACGTTCACATTTTTTTAACATTTGATTTTGCATGATGAAAGAGAAAAGAAAAAACTGCCTGTCCGCTCTTTATCGCAGGCAGTAAAAGTGAGTAATAAATGGTTATCTAATAAGGAGAATGCCATTTCACATATCATTATTTTCCTTTATATTAATTTAAAAAGCAAGAGATATGAAGCAGCAGGCTCTCCACTTGAAAAAAGATGAAGTGGTCATTGTGAAGATGATATGTGCTGCATTCGGCGCAGGGATAAAAGCCGGCTGCTATTTCGTTATCTTAACGGCACACGCCTTGTACTCAGGGGTTCCGGTTATAGGGTCCCTGTGTTCTGATGTGAGCAGGTTGGTAAGCACCTCTGGATGATGAAATGTCATAAATACTACACCCTTTTGTGAGCGGTCAGTAACCTTTGCCTTCACCTTCACCTCACCACGTCTTGAAGAGACATTTACAAACTCTCCTGACTCTATCTTGAGCCTTCTGGCGTCTGCCGGGCTGATCTCGATAAGCTCTTCAGGCACAACAGTATTGATACCCTTTGAACGCCTGGTCATTGACCCGTTGTTATAGTGCTCACGGACTCTTCCTGTTATGAGATGGAACGGATACTCCTTGTCTGTTACTTCACCCGGGCCTATCTGGTCAAGTGCTACAAGCCTTGCAAGCCCGCCGGGCCTTGCGAATGTTTTTGTGTACATGACTGTTGTGCCGGGATGATTCTTTGCGGGGCATGGCCACTGTATTCCGCCATTTTCAATGCGGTCATAGCTTATACCTGCGTAGTTAGGTACAAGGCTGGCTATCTCGTCCATGATCTCAGACGGGTGTTTGTATGCCATAGGGTAGCCCATCTTGTTTGCTATGGCGCATATTATCTGCCAGTCCGCCATGCCTGCTACAGGCTCAACCGCCTTTCTGACCCTCTGTACACGCCGCTCGCCGTTAGTGAAAGTGCCGTTCTTTTCAGCATAGCTTGCACCCGGCAGGATCACATCTGCGAACTTTGTGGTTTCAGTATGAAAGATGTCCTGCACAACAAGGAACTCAAGTGATTCCAGGCCCTTGTATACCTTGCTGATATTATTGTCTGTCTGCGCCTGGTCTCCGCCCATTATATAGAGGCCCTTCATCTTGCCTTCAATAGCCTTTTCGAGCATATTGGGAAATTTGAGGCCCGGCTCTGTCCTTATCTTTACGCCCCATGCCTTCTCAAATTTACCGCGTTTCTCATCATCACTGAGTGATTGGTATCCGGGCAGCAGTGTAGGGTATGGCCCGAGGTCTGATGCGCCCTGAACATTGTTCTGGCCCCTCAGGGTATTAACGCCTGTTGATGGCCTGCCGATATTGCCGGTTACAAGAGCAAGATTGGCTATGGCTATGGCACCCTCAGTGCCGGTACGGTGTTCTGAGACCCCCAGGCCGTAAAGGATCATTGATTTTTTCTTTCTGGTGTATATATGTGCTGCCCTGTACAGGTCCTCACGGGAGACTCCGGTTATTTTCTCAACTGTTTCAGGATCATACTCAAGGACCTTCTCTTTAAGCTCCTCAACTCCTTCTGTCCTGCGTGAAATAAACTCCTTATCTTCCCATCCTTCAGCAAAAATAATATGTATGAGTCCGTTAAGCAGGGCGATATTGGTCCCGGACTTCTGGGGAAGCCAAACATCAGCCTTTCGGGCCAGTTCTATTTTTCTTGGATCTGCAACGATGAGCTTTGCACCGCGCCTCAGGGCCTTTTTTACATGCAGGGAGACGATAGGGTGGCCTTCAGTCGTGTTTGAGCCGATGATGAAAAGCGTTTCTGCATCACCTATCTGATTGAATGAATTTGAAGCAGCGCCTGCTCCGAAGCTTGTGGCCAGACCGGCCACTGCGGGAGCGTGTCAGACACGCGCACAGTTATCCACATGGTTAGTGAGGAATGCTGTGCGTACGAATTTTGCAAAGAGAAAGTTCTCTTCATTTGTGCATCGTGCCGATGAGTATCCGCCCACGGCATCCCTGCCGTGCTTTTTAATTAGTGACTTGAACTTTGAAGCGACATGTTCAAGGGCCTCATCCCATGAAGCCTCATAAAGCTTCCCACCCTTTCTGATAAGAGGGGTTTTTATGCGCTCAAACGAGTGAATGAAGTCATAGCCGTATCGCCCCTTTATGCATAAGTTTCCGTGGTTCACCGGAGCATCAAGTGCAGATGTCACCTTGATTACCTTTCCGTCTTTGACATTAAGGTCAAAGTTGCAGCCGGTACCGCAGTATGGGCAGGTGGTTCTAACTTTTTCTATCTCATGTGCCCGGCCTTTGCCCCTTCCTTTCGTGTCAGTCAGCGCTCCTGTAGGGCAGGTTGAGACGCACTGTCCGCAGAACTCACAGTTATCCAGAGAGCGGGGCTTATCGAATGAGGTTCCGGGAATAGCGTTGAAACCGCGTCCAGTGATCTCGATGGTGCCGGCCATCACAACTTCATTGCATATTCTCGTGCAGCGGCCGCAGAGTACGCATTTATTAGGCTCAAAGGTGATAAAGGGGTTGTCCTGTTTTAATGGCAGGTCCCAGCTTTCTCCTGCAAAGCGTGAACCGTCTACTCCGTATTCATATGAGAGATCCTGCAGGGTACAGTCTCCGGTTGCCTCGCATCTCATACAGTCTGATGGATGGTTGGAGAGCAGGAGCTCTATTATGTTTGCCCTGATCTTCCTGATCGAATCGGTTTCGGTCGTTACCTCCATCCTGTCTGCAACCGGGGTTGTGCAGGCGGTAAGCGGCCTCGGTACACCCTTTACATGGACGATGCATAGCCTGCATCCACCATAAGGCTCGAGCCTGTCATCATGACAGAGCGTAGGTATATACACGCCTGCTTTCTTTGCAGCCTGAAGGATCGTCTCATGAGGCACGCACTCGACCTCGATCCCGTTTATAGTTACTATCCACTTATTTACAGACAATGAAACCTCCAATAGCCCTGATCAGTTCCACAGGTAATCCACCATCTTAATAAATTTATCGTTCATATTTCTCAGTATATGGCTTATCTCTATGGCAATGTCACGCACTATCTTGTATGCGATCTTGGGGTTCTTCTCGAGGAACCTGTCCATATCCACTTTTTTGATAATAAGTATCTCGCTCTTTCTGAGCGCCTCAGCGGATGCTGAGTGCGAACGGCCGTCCAGCAGCGAAAGTTCACCAATGAAATTATTTTTGTTCAGTACGGCGAGCACCTGCTTATCGCCTTCCTTTGTCATTCTGGTTATCCTGACCTTGCCTGTCATTATTATATGGAGTCCCTGCTCGGTTGCTCCCTCCTTCCAAATGACAGCGCCCTTGCGAAAGGTCTGCTGCTTAACTATCTTTGCAACTTTTTTCAGCTCTTCATCTGACAGGTCCTTAAAGAGACTTACCTTTTTTAACTCGTCCAATGTAGGCATAAACCCTCCCGGATATATCGTTACAAAATCGCGTCAAATGGACATGCCTCATAGCATGATCCGCACTTGACACACTTTGGTTTTTCAATTTTGGCCTTTTGTTTCTTCTCCCAAGCGATCGCCTCTGATGGACAGACCCTGAAGCATTTCCCGCACATCTTGCAAAGCTCATCACTGACAAGGTACTGCCTCAGTGATTTACAGGCTTTGGCCGGGCACTTCCCGTCCTGTATGTGCGCCTCATACTCTTCCCTGAAGAAATTGATCGTAGACATAACAGGGTTGGGCAGGGAACGTCCGAACCCGCAGAGTGAAGAGTGCTTTATACTGTTGCCAAGCTCCAGCAATAGGTCGATATCACCTTTCCTTCCGTTGCCCTCAGTGATCCGCGTAAGTATCTCAAGCATCCTCTTTGAGCCTATTCTGCAGGGAACGCACTTGCCGCAGGACTCGCTCTCCATGATGGATATGAAGTATTTTGTAATATCCACCATGCAGGTTCCTTCATCCATAACAACCATGCTTCCGGATCCCATGATGGAGCCTATGCTTACAAGTGATTCATAGTCGACCCGCATGTCGATATGCGATGCAGGGATACATCCTCCTGTAGGACCGCCGGTCTGTACGGCCTTAAGCTTGCGGTTCCTCCGCTCCATGCCTCCGCCGATGTCATGTATGATCTCCCGGAGTGTTATCCCCATAGGCACTTCTATCATCCCGGTGTTCTTCACCGCACCGGTAAGTGAAAAGACCTTTGTGCCGGAGCTTTTTTCAGTTCCGATACCAGCATACCAGGAAGCGCCGTTTCGCATAATGGCCGTTATGTTTGCCATTGTCTCAACATTATTGATAGATGTCGGCCTGCCCCATAACCCTTTATTTACCAGGAAGGGCGGCTTGGCACGCGGCAAAGGGCGCTTGCCTTCAATAGAGGCCACAAGTGCTGTCTCTTCTCCCCCGATAAAGGCGCTGGCGCAGAGTTTTATATATATATCGAACTTAAATGGTTTATTAAAAATACGGGTGCCGAGAAAACCCTTTTCCCTTGCCTCCTTGATGGCTTTTTCAATACGCTCTCTTGTCAGTGTATACGCTTTCCGTGCATAGATGATCCCCACATTGGCACCTATGGCATAACCGCCTATGATCAGGCCTTCTATGACAGCATGGGGGTTGCCTTCGATAACAGCGCGGTCCATAAAGGCACCTGGAGCGCTCTCAAAGGCATTACAGATAATATATTTCTTATCTCCACGGGCTCTGCTGCAGAACTCCCATTTTAAGCCGGTAGGGAAGCCTGCACCGCCGCGTCCACGGAGGCCGGATGACTTTATCTCTTCAACAACCTCAAAAGGATCAAGTGTAAGAGTCTTTCTCGCCCCTTTATAGCCCCCGACTTTCATATAGGCGTTTATGTCTTCCGGGTCGATCTTGCCGGCCTGTTTCAGAAGGATCTTTGTCTGGCTTTTGTGGAATTCATAATAATCAGGGCCTACAAGCCACTCCTTTACCGGCTTCCCTTCAATGATGTGCTCTTTTACAATACGGACTACATACTCGGGTTTTACATACTGATAAGTTAATTTTTCGCCGCCAACGGTTATATCAAGCAACACGTCCCTTGCACAAAAGCCGCGGCAGCCTGTCTTGTCAACACACTTCTTTTCAACTCCCGGCCTTAGTTTGCGGGCCTTAAGCTCCCTGTTGAAGGCGTCAATGACATCCTGGCTTCCTGCAGCCAGTCCTCCAGAGCCTACACATACCCTTACCCTAAAGGGTTTTGCCGGCATCGCCTTCTTCTTTGCGGAGCTTTTTCTGTGTGATGCCGTAGACTTTGTCTTCACAGCCATTAATTTTTCCTCGATCTCTTAATGCCCTTAAGTATGTCAGATGCATTGTCAGGTGAAACATTGCCGAATGTCTTTTCGCCTACTGTGACAACAGGCGCTATACTGCATGCACCCACACAGGCCCCTTTCTGCACCGTGAACATTCTATTTCTTGAAGTCTCCTCACCATCAGGGATCTTAAGGTCGGCCCTCAAATTATCAATAATACGGTCGGAGCCCTTCACATAACATGCTGTGTCGCAGCATGCTGTTACTATATGTTTGCCTCGTGGTTTCAGGTAGAACTCATCATAAAACGTCGCAACGCCGAAGAAACTGCTTGAAGGGATGTTCAGTTCTTTCGAAATCCATTCAACCGCGTCTTCAGGAATGTAACCGAAGGTGTCCTGCATATCCTGGAGAATTGTTGTTACGTTCCCATTTACACTGTGGTAGCTGTCTAGAATCTTCTGAAACTTCTTTTCATCCATTCATTGCTCCTTCAGCAGGGATTATCAGTAACCATATATTGCTGACTGTATCGGCACTATGTGAATGTGGACATTTATTTTATAAGAACAAGAGCTATGAAATCAAATATATATTTATAAGTAAAACTAATTGATTTCTTATCTATAAATAAACTGTATATGCAGCGGGTGCATGGAGCTTAAGGAGATTGCTTTAAATGTATAACTTATACAGCTACCCAAGAGGATGCTTCAGAGATTGAAAGTTCCTTGCAGAGCGGACTGTGTTTTCAAGAAGCATGGCTATTGTTACGGGTCCTACGCCTCCTGGGACAGGTGTGATGAATGATGCTTTTGCTGCAACAGACTCATAGTCCACATCACCAACGATCGATCCATCTTCCAGAACGTTTATGCCGATATCTACTACTGCCGCCCCATCTTTAATCATATCAGCAGTAATCAGGCCTTTAATCCCTGTGGCTGTGCAAAGTATATCTGCCTGTCTTGTAAATGATCCCAGGTCAGCAGTTGCTTTATGGCAGACAGTAACGGTCGCTTCTTTGGCAAGCATCATCATGGAGAGAGGTTTTCCAACTGCCAGGCTTTTGCCAATTACTACTACATGTTTACCTTTGATCTCCACGCCGCTGTGCTCAAGAAGCCTGATCACTCCAAACGGCGTGCAGGGGAGGAATCCTGAGGCGGATGTTACTGCTTCCGGTCTGTAAAGAGAGTCATAATCTCCCGTCTGAAAGATCTGGAATGTTGATTCATCAGCTGCAAGCTTACCGACAGATAAAGACCCCAGTCCGTCTATATCCTTCTCAGGAACAATATTATTTACTACTGTACGGGGATTTATACGTGGTGGAAGAGGCATTAACACGAGCAGGCCGTTGATCCTTTCATCCATGTTAATGGATTTAACTGTATTCAGCAGCTCGTTGAGCGAGACTGTCGAAGGGAACTTGAACTTATAAGGTGTTATATCAACCTTGTCACAGGCATGCAGCGTAGCGTTGAGGTACGCTTGTGAAGCCGGGTCATCTCCTGCTATCAATATTCCAAGCCCGACATCAACTCCATAGCTGCTTAGGGTGCTGACATCGTTTTTAACCTCTTCCTTAATGCTCCGTGACAGCTTCTTCCCGTCCATTATCTTCGCCATATAGAGTTCCTTTCCTGTGATACCCACCAATAAATGGTAACCATTGAATTTTATCATTCGGCGCATTATTAATCCAGAAGTTTTGCGATCTTGCTATACAGCTATCCTGCAGTCTCTTTCAATATCCTATTTCAAAATATATAATTCTAGATACGGATCTTGAGTTATCGAGGAGGATGGAATGAAATATCAGGTTGGAAAGCAGGGAAGGGTGATCGTTGCAAAATTCGATGACGGCGATGATGTGCTTGAGGGTATTGTCGATATTGCCAAGAAAGAGAATATCAGGGCAGGGGTGCTTCATGTCGTCGGCGGTATGAAGGGCGGAGATATTGTCGTAGGGCCTGAGGAGGATGGCGTCCTGCCTCCAAAACCTGTCTGGAAGAGCCTCGGTGAGAGTCATGAGGTTACAGGCTTCGGAACTATATTCTGGCATGATGATGAGCCGAAGATACACTTTCACGGCGCATTCGGCAAGAAGGATATGCTTAAGGTAGGATGTCTGAGGAAGAACTCCGAGACATTCCTTGTGCTTGAGGTTGTCATAATCGAGATAGAGGGGATTGATGCAAGGAGAGAGCTGGATCCTGAGATAGGGCTGCCGTTGTTGAAACTATAATGACAAATAACAAATAACAAATTTCAAATAAAACGCAAATATCAAATTCCAAAATATTAAACAAAATAGGAACAGATTTTATAATTGGTTTGGTTATTGTGATTTGATATTTATTTGAGATTTGGTGCTTGGGGTTTGGTTTTTTTGGAGGTGACATGAAGATACTTGATGCTGTAAAGAACCGAAGGAGCGTACGTAAGTTTCTTGACAAGCCTATTCCTGAAGATGTTATTGAGGACCTTAAGGATGCCCTTATATGGGCTCCGAGTGCAGGGAACCTGCAGGCAAGGAAGTTCTTCTTTGTTTTTAGCGATGAAAAAAAGAGTGAACTTGTTCAATATGCACTTAAACAGAAGTATGTCGCAGAGGCGCCCTTAACAATAGTTGCATGCACTGACAGCGGTATAATGCAGCACTATGGTAGCAGAGGTGTCGACCTCTATACGAAACAGGATGTATCAGCTAGTGTCATGGGTATGATGCTTGTTGCACACGAGGCCGGGCTCGGCTCTGTATGGGTAGGTGCATTTGAGGATGATAAGGTATCAAAGGTTTTGGCCCTTCCTGAAAATCTGACACCTGTTGCGATAGTTCCGGTAGGGTATCCTGCAGAAGTGCCGCATGCACCGCCAAGGATTCAAAAAGAATACGCAATTGAAGAAATATAACAAAGAAATTTCAAATAACAAATTCCAAATATCAAATAAACTTCAAATTACAAGTTCCAAACATTAATTACGGTATTGTTTGTTGAGATTTTGGTTATTGGTGCTTATTTGGGATTTGGTGCTTGTGGTTTGGGATTTATTTTTTGGCTTTTATTCCGAGTTTCTTTATCTTGGATCTTAAAGTGTTGCGGTTTATTCCGAGCAGGTTTGCAGCCTTTACCTGATTGCCCTTTGTCTTTTTGAGTCAGTAGGTAGTAATAAACAAAAAAAAGGACCCTGCATTGCAGGGTCCTTAATGTAACCAACTTAAAAATTACTGAATGGCGAATCTTACTCCTACATAGAAGTTATGGCTGCCATACTCCGCATCGCCTGTTACGCCTTCAATATCAAATTCAGGGTCTGAAGTTGCCATATACCTGTAGCCGCAGTCAATGGTAGTCTGGTCATTGAGAGCATAACCAGCGCCTACTCCGACCTGATAAGCAAAAACAGAATCATCAGCATCGTTATCAGCGTCATCATCTTCAAG
>PJEL010000339.1_pt1 | contig 56066 bp, 50 predicted proteins | sample 1853271 | NCBI WGS metagenome assembly PJEL01 (sample SAMN08108733, study PRJNA415343) | Invertebrate metagenome, whole genome shotgun sequencing project. | host: Globobulimina | place: Sweden: Gullmar Fjord | collected 2015-08
GCTCACTGCTCGAACTCGGCGGCAACAACGCCATCATCGTGTTGGATGATGCCGACCTCGACATGGTCGTGCGGGCGTCGCTCTTCTCCGCAGCCGGCACAACAGGCCAGCGCTGCACGTCATTGCGCAGACTCATCGTGCACAGCGACGTCATCGACGATCTCTCCGATCGTCTCGTGGATGCGTTTTCCCAGATCCGGCTCGGTGATCCACTCGACGACGACACTCTCATCGGCCCGCTCGTTGATCAGGCTGCCGTCGATACCTCGAAGGCTGCGATCGAGATTGCCATCGAACAGGGCGGCGAACTGCTCGCAGGTGGGAACGAACCTGACCGCACCGGATACTTTCTCGAGCCGGCGATCATCAGGATCCCGAAGGATGCACCGATCGTGCAGACCGAGACGTTTGGCCCCGTTCTCTATCTGATCGCCGTCGACTCGCTCGACGAGGCAATCGAGGTGCAGAACGGGGTACCACAAGGGCTGAGCTCTGCGATCTTCACGGACTCGATGCGGAGCTCGGAACTCTTCCTCTCGGCGGAGGGTTCTGATTGCGGCATTGCGAACGTCAACATCGGAACCTCAGGAGCTGAGATTGGCGGCGCATTCGGTGGCGAAAAGGAGACCGGTGGAGGCCGCGAGTCAGGCTCTGATTCCTGGAAGGCCTATATGCGTCGTCAAACCGTCACGATCAACTGGTCCAAGGATCTGCCGTTGGCCCAAGGCATCGACTTCGGCTAGACGAGTTCGATGACGGGGATCACCCGGTCCGTTGCCGCCTCGTAGTCTGCGAAGTTGGAATGTAGGTCTGCTTGGTGGGCGTAGATCCTGTCCCGTTCGTTGAGGGATAGCTCAACCGCCGTCTTGTCGACTTTGGTAGTACCGATCTCGACGCTCACTGCAGGATTGGCCTTGACGTTGTGGTACCAATCGGGGTGAGAGTGCGCCCCGGCCTTGGAGGCGAAGACGTACATCCTGTCCTCGTGGTCGAGGTACATGAGCGGACTCTGACGCTCCGCGCCGGTCTTGGCCCCGGTCGTGTGGAGTATGAGGAGTGGCTTGCCGTCGAACATGCCGCCTACTCTTCCTTCGTTTGTCCTGAATTCGTCGATGACTCCGGCATTCCAATCTGACATGTGTGTCCTTCTGTTGGGCGAGCAACAACAACGCCCTGCTCAGAACACGTATTCCCCGGTAACCTTCCCGCATGACCTCCTCCCCCCTTAGGAACGTTGCGCTGATCGCGCACGTCGATCATGGCAAGACAACACTCGTTGACGGCCTGTTGCGCGCCGCCGGCGTGTTCGCCGACCACGAGAAACTCGTTGAGCGGGTCATGGATTCGAACGATCAGGAGCGCGAACGCGGCATCACAATCCTCGCAAAGGCCGCTTCGATCGAGTGGAACGGAACAAAGATCAACCTCGTCGACACGCCCGGCCACGCTGATTTCGGCGGCGAGGTTGAGCGAGCGCTGACCCTCGTGGACGGCGTACTGCTCCTTGTCGACGCGGCAGAAGGCCCGATGCCACAGACGCGCTACGTCCTCTCCAAGGCACTTGAGCGCCACCTCCCTACCGTCGTGGTCATCAACAAGGTTGATCGTTCGGATGCTCGCGCAGAGGAGGTAGTCGATGAGATATACGAGCTGTTCTTCGACCTTGATGCGGAGGACCACCACATCGAGTTTCCGATCATCTCGGCAATCGCCCGCGATGGACGATCCGTCGAGGGCATAGGCGTCCCTGGACCAGACGACACCTTGTCGCCGGTTCTGGATGCCATTATCGAAGCGATACCCGGTCCTTCTGGTGATCCGGATGCGCCTCTTCAGGCGCTCGTGACGAACCTCGATGCTTCTGATTATCTGGGTCGCTTGGCGATCGGTCGTGTGATGCAGGGCACAATGCGCGCCGGCGACAAGGTCGCACTGGTGCAGGGCGGTGACGACCCGATCAAGCGGAAACTCGGCAACCTCATGGGGTTCTCCCATCTCGGCAGAGACGATGTGGAGGACCGTGTTGCCGGCGACCTCTTCGTTGTCGCCGGCTTCCCCGAAGTTGGCATCGGTGACACGTTTGCGGACGACGAGGTGATGGAGGCCCTTCCACGACTCGAAGTCGATGAGCCTGTTCTGCGAATGACCTTCGGTGTGAACACATCGCCTCTTGCGGGGACCGAAGGCAGGTTTGTTACATCACGACAAATCCGTGATCGCCTGGAGAAGGAAGTTCTCGGAAACGTCTCGATCCGTCTCGACGAGACCTCGTCCCCGGAAGTGATCGAGGTCGCTGGTCGAGGCGAGCTGCAGCTCTCAGTTCTGATCGAGTCGATGCGCCGAGAGGGCTTCGAACTCCAGGTGAGCCGGCCTGAAGTCATCGTGAAGGAGATCGACGGAGCTCGTAATGAGCCTCTTGAACGAGTCACGGTCGATGTACCGGACGAGTACGTCGGTGCCGTCACGCAGGTGGTTGCCCCTCGGAAGGGACGGATAGCGGACCTACGACCGGGCGAGACCGGTCGTTCAATCGTCACGTTCACCGCGCCATCGCGCGGCTTGCTTGGCCTGCGCTCGTTACTTCTCACCGTCACTCGTGGAACTGCACTCGTACACCAGCACCACGAGGGCTGGATCCCATGGGTCGGGGAGCTGCCCACCCGTCAAGGTGGCGCCATGGTTGCCGACAGACGGGGGTTGTCGACCGGCTTTGCCCTCGACAATCTCCAGAAGCGCGGTGAGCTCTTCATGGGACCCGGCATTGAGGTGTACGAGGGCATGATCATTGGTGAGGCCTCGCGGCCCGAGAACATGACGGTCAACCCGACCAAGGGCAAGGAACTGACGAATATCCGCACCCACTCGACAGATGAGGCGATCAAGCTCAAGCCTCCCCGCGACATGAACCTTGAGGTCGCAATCGAATGGATCGCTGACGATGAGTTCGTGGAGATCACCCCTGAGTCGATCCGTATCAGGAAACGCCTCCTGACGGAGTCCCAGCGCAAGCGAGCCAAGAAGAAGTAGCGGGGAACGCCCAAGGAACGCAGGGAGCGTTCCCCGTTCCTTGGGAGCTTCGCTGACCGCGAAGCTCCAGGTCACCAGCCCGGAATCAAACCCAAGGTTCAGATGCCGGTATGTGCCGTCGATAGCCCACAGAAGGCTCGCATTTCGCGCACGCTCGGAATCTCCGGGAACCTGATCCCGGCCTCTGACCGTCCGAACCGTGAAGGACAACGAGAGAGGAGTTCGCATATGCGACGCACGATCATCGCTTTGGTGGCGATTATTGCGGTGGTGGGAACTGCATGTCAGGCCGATTCCACCAGCAACACACAGGTAACACTTCCAGAGGGAGTCAGGGGACCGACGGGTATTCAGGCGTTTGCCGCGTCCGCTGTACAGCCATTTGACTCGTGCAACGAGTTCCTGGATTACGTCAAGAAGCACGCGATCGAACGGGTGGGACCGTACGGATTGGACAACTACGGCGGTTATCCGGTCGTATTCGAGGAGTTCGCTGCAACCGACGACACCGGAGGCGAGGCGAGGTCCCTTGCCTCGAACGGCGCCGTCCAGGGTGTCGACTACTCAGGTACCAACGTTCAGGTCGCAGGAGTCGACGAGCCCGACATCGTCAAGACCGATGGCGACCGCATCTTCGTCGTGGCACAGGGGCAACTGCACTGGATCGACGCATCCGGTACTCCGAAGATTGTTGCGTCACTGCCGTTGAGCGGCTGGGGGCAGCAACTATTCCTATCTGGTGACAGCTTGCTCGTCATGACATCGGGCGGCGGATACGGAATCGAGCCGTTCTCCGACGGAATCGCTCGTGACGCAATCGCCCCTGGCTACCAGACCCAGCGCGTCGTCCTCACAGAGGTTGACGTTTCCGACCCAGACTCGATGGAAGCGGTGAGCACGCTCATGCTCGATGGCAGCATCCTGTCGTCCCGCATGGCAGACGGCACCGTCCGTGTCGTCGTGCGGTCAGGACCCAACGGGTTCGACTGGGCATACCCCGAAGGCAGCGGCATCCGTGCCGAGCAGAACGCCGTCGAGGCGAACAAGAAGCTGATTGAGGACTCAACGCTCGAGAACTGGGTTCCTTGGTACATCCTCGAGGACCATCGCTCTGGCACGACCTCAGACGGCCCAGTTCTTGGCTGTGACCAGGTCGGACATCCCGACGAGTTCTCTGGTCTCTCGATGCTCTCGGTCCTCTCCATCGATCTCGATGAGGGACTCGAGCCAGGCAACAGCATCGGACTTCTGGCCGAGGGTCAGACGATCTACGCATCGAATGACAATCTCTACGTGGCGACCTCGCCATGGATGGCGTGGCCCGCCACACGTTGGGAAGACAACAAGAACACCACTCTGACGACACAGCTCCACATGTTCGACATCTCCGATCCGTCGACGGCGACGTACGTTGCCTCAGGAGAGGTAGAGGGCGTACTGCATTCCCAGTTCGCCATGGATGAATACAAGGACACGCTACGCGTCGTCACCACCGACGAGAATCCGTGGTGGGGTTCCAGCGACGTTCCTGATACCGCGGTCATCACACTGCAACGTGAGGGCGGCGAGTTGGTCGAGGTCGGATCAGTAGACGGCCTTGGAAAGAACGAACGGGTCTATGCCGTTCGGTTCATCCAGGACAAGGGATACGTCGTGACGTTCCGGCAGGTTGACCCGCTCTACGTGGTCGATCTCGCAGATCCGACGAATCCACAGGTCGAGGGCGAGCTCAAGATCAACGGGTACTCGGCGTACCTGCATCCGATTGGCGAGAACCTGCTCCTCGGCGTCGGTCAGGACGCAACCGATGAAGGTCGTATCGAAGGAACACAGGTCTCCGTGTTCGACGTGTCAGATCCAACGGATCCGAGGCGTCTCTCGAGGATCACTTTCGATGATGCTCACTCAGAAGCAGAGTGGGATCACCACGCGTTCCTGTGGTGGGCACCTGAGGGGATTGCAGTTCTGCCACTCCAACGCTGGTCGTGGGATGAGGAAACCGAGAAGAGCGACAACTTCTCCGGTGCAGTGGTCGTGTCCGCGACTCCGAACCGTGTGAAGCAACTCGGTGAGATCAGGCATCCGAACGCCAATCAAGAAGATTGTGAAGGTTGTGAGGAGTGGACTGCTCCGATCAACCGCTCGCTGGTGATCGGTGACACGCTGTTCACGTTCTCGGAGATGGGCGTTCTCGCATCAGATCTGGAAACACTCGATGACGTCGCATGGATGGCCTTCGGCTAGACGAGATATCACTCTGGAGAGGGAGAAGCAGCTCGCATCGCAAGGTGCGGGCTGTTCTTCTGTCCCCGTCAGCCGAATCGGTAGCCGACGGACCGCACGGTTGTGATCCATGAGGCACGTTCCTCGCCGAGTTTGGCTCTGAGGCGTCGCACGTGGACGTCAACCGTCCTTGAGCCGCCGAAGTAGTCATATCCCCACACCTTTGAGAGCATCTGCTCGCGGCTCCACACCTTGTTCGGATTCTCCACGAGGAATCGAAGAAGCTCGTACTCCATGTACGTGAGGTCAATCGGCTTCGCCGCAAGAGCTGCTTGATACGTTGCGGTGTTGAGTTCCAGATCGTGGTGGCGGAGTACCGGATCATCAGTGATCTCGACGTCCGCAACGCCGAGGCGAGACAACCGGACACGAAGCTCAGTTCTATCCACCGGCGTGAGGACGAAGTCATCGAAGCCGTCCTTGTCGTCGAGATCTGCCGTGAGCGTGCGGTCAACAACGATGAGAACAGCGAGGTCATACTCCTCGCGAATCTTGCCGGCGACGGTGATCGCGAGATCGGGGCTGTCCCCAAGTTCGACGACCGCTGCGCCCCATCCCCCTGGCGGTTCCTTTCGACCGGCATCCGCGACATCTGTGATCGGAACCGGCTGATACCCAGCGCCGATCAGAGCTCCGATGAGAGAAGCTGACGGCGACTCGGGGTAGACCGCTAGGTACATCACAGCACCGGAAGGTATTCCCTCAGCTCGTAGGCCGACACATGCTCTTCGTATCGTGCCCACTCGCGCTTCTTGTTCTTCAGGAACCACTCAAAGACGTGATCGCCGAGAGCATCCCTGACGAGATCTGAGGTCTCCATCACATTGAGTGCATCGATGAGGTTGTGCGGGATGTGCCTGACACCTGCCTCGCGTCGTTCGCTGGCGGACATCCGGAGGACATCGGATCCTGTCTCGGGAGGGAGTTCGTAGTTGCCAGCCACGCCGGCGAGACCTGCCGCAAGGATTACCGAGAGCGCCAGGTACGGATTGATCGCTGCATCAGGAGAGCGATACTCAATCCGGGTGGAGTCGATCTTGCCCTTCTTGGTTGCAGGAACACGTACGAGAGCGCTCTGATCGTTCCGAGCCCACGTCTCGAATGTTGGAGCATCGAATCCGCCGACGAGCCGCTTGTACGAGTTCACCCACTGATTGGTGACCGCTGTGATCTCAGCCGAGTGCCGCAGCAATCCCGCGATGAATCCTTGTGCGACCTTCGAAAGCCCGTAGGTGCCTGATTCGTCATGGAAAGCGTTCTCATCGCCCTGGTACAGGGACAGATGGAGGTGCATCCCTGACCCGTCGTACTTCTCGAGCGGCTTCGGCATGAAGGTTGCGTAAATGTCGTGCTCGATGGCGACTTCCTTGACCGTGAGCCGGGTCGTCATGATGTTGTCTGCCATCGTGAGCGCATCGGTATGTCTGAGATCGAGCTCGTGCTGGGAAGGCGAAACCTCGTGGTGGGAGAACACGACGGGGATTCCGAGCGCCTCGAGTGCCATGATCGTCGTACGTCGGTACTCCTGAGCGACATCGAGCGGAGTCAGATCGAAGTAACCCCCACGGTCGAGCACCTTCGGATTCTCAGACGAGTCCTCGAAGTAGAAGTACTCGATTTCTGGGGCCACGTAGAAGCTGTATCCGAGCTCAGCGGCCTTCTCGAGTTGTCGCCTCAGCACAAAGCGAGGGTCGCCGGGGAACGGGTCACCATCCGGCGTGACGATGTCACAGAACATGCGTGCCACACCGGCGTCGCCACTCTTCCACGGGAGGATTTGAAACGTTGTGGGATCCGGCTTTGCGAGCATGTCCGCTTCGCGTGTGCGTGAGAAACCGTCGATCGAACTCCCGTCGAACGACATGCCCTCCTCAAGAGCGAGTTCGAGTTCGGCAGGTGTGATGGCGAAGGACTTCAAGAAGCCCTGGACGTCAGTGAACCACAGTCTGATGAAGCGGATTCCCCGCTCCTTGACCGTTGATAGGACGTATTCCTTTTGTCGATCCATGCATTCTCCGCTGTCTGATGAGTCCAATCGTATTGAATCATTCCTCATCGGCGCCATTCGGGCAAGCGATGTAACACAGCGTTCACACTCGCGTTACGGCGATGAAACTGCTCGTCCCCTAGCGTGGAAGCGATGATCGGCGCATCAGCGCGCCGAATGAAGACCACCGCTGAAAGGCAGGGACTATGGCGTATCGCGCCGAGTACATCTGGATCGACGGCAAGAAGCCGACGGCCCTATTGCGATCCAAGACAAAGGTGCTTCCCGACGGAGCCGAGCTTCCGATCTGGGGATTTGATGGTTCCTCGACCGAGCAGGCACCTGGCGACCAGTCTGACTGTGTCCTCAGGCCGGTGAAGGTTGTGCCTGACCCCATCCGAGGTGGCGATGACGTCCTCGTGATGTGTGAGGTTCTCAATGTCGACATGACACCGCACGAGACGAACACTCGCGCCGCAGCACTTGCTGCACTTGAGAAGTACGGCGATCAGGAGCCATGGTTCGGCCTCGAGCAGGAGTACACGTTTTACAAGGACGGGCGTCCACACGGCTGGCCGATCGGTGGCTTCCCAGCGCCGCAGGGTGGCTACTACTGCGGTATCGGAGCGGACGAGATCTGGGGCCGCGACATCGTCGAGGATCACACCTGGGCATGCATTGAAGCCGGCATCGAAATCTCAGGCACAAATGCTGAGGTGATGATCGGCCAGTGGGAGTTCCAGATCGGACCACTCGACACCGTTGCTGTGGGGGATCATCTTTGGTTGGCTCGGTGGCTGTTGTACCGAATTGCTGAGGACTACGACATCTCCGCCACGCTCGAACCAAAGCCGGTTGCCGGTGACTGGAACGGTGCGGGAATGCACACGAACTTCTCGACCAACGCGATGCGTGAGGGTTGGGATCCGATCATCGTCGCATGTGAGGCCCTTGGTGAGAAGGCTCAGGAGCACGTGAAGTCCTACGGGGCGGGCATCGAGCGTCGTCTCACAGGAATGCATGAGACGGCTCCATGGTCTGAGTTCTCATACGGCGTTTCCGATCGAGGTGCGTCCGTTCGTATCCCATGGATGGTCGACCAGGACAAGAAGGGCTACATCGAGGATCGCAGGCCAAACGCCAACGCTGATCCGTATGTCGTTGCAGCGCTCATCACAGACACTGTGTGCTCGAAGCTGGCCTAACGGAGGCAACCACCTAGAGCCCGGCGAGAGGGCGTCTTCCTTGGGAGGGCGTCCTCTTCACGCTCCGGCTATCCCCAGCCGAGTTGGTGGAGTCGTTGATCGTCGATACCGAGATGATGGGCAATCTCGTGGAGAACGGTCACGCGAATCTCGTTGCGCAACTCCTTGTCGTCAAGCCCGAGTTCCATGTGGGGCAGGTAGAAGATGACGATCTGGTCTGGTGTGAACCCGAAATAGTCGACACCACGCTCGGCGAGGGAGACTCCCTCGTAGATACCGAGAAGGCCGACCCCGTTCGGGTCCTGTTCGGTTGTGGGCCGATCCGCAACGGTCACCGTGAGGTTGTCGATTTGCTCAATGACCCACGGAGGGAGTTCAGCGAGCACGCCGTCCACCTGTCGCGAGAACTCCGCTCGGTTCATTGGGAGTCGTTTGGCAAGTCAGGATCGCCTGACTCTGCCTGGTCCTTGATCGAGTCCTTGAGTGTCTCTTGGTCGATCACATGAGCCGTGGAGGGTTGATAGATCTCTTCGAGCAGCCCAAGTGAGGTACCCCTCGGTGCGTCCGGGTTGCAGTAGTAGACCCATCCGCGCTTGTCGAACCAGGTGAGAAGGAGATGCGCCCCGATGGCGAGTGCTGCGATCACGCCGATGGCCACTGGCCAGTTCATTGCGTTCACCCCTAGGGCGTCAGACCCCGGACGACGTCGAGTTGGTCGTTGAAGGCCGTCGTCTTGACGGCGTATTCGGCCACGGCCTCACGTCGCTGCGTTCCGTCATCAGGAGCACGTAGGCCTTCGATGACCGCATCGGCCTGCGCAACGAGATCCTGTGATGCGGAGATGGTGTCAGGCCATGCTGGAGAAAAGACGTCAGGGACCGTGGTTGCAGCAACCTGGTTGGCGAGATCCTGTGCCCCTTCCTGCACTGTTTCGAATCCCTCAAGTGTGTCTTCGAAGCTCGCGCCGCCCTCTCGTGCGTCGTTAACGGCGTCCATCTCGGTCTGGAGTTCGTTGGCAACGTTCTCGAAACGGTCGAGCTCTTGGAGGAAGGCAAGGACGTCTGTTGGAAGCGTCGAGGTTGTCGTGGTCGTGGGAGGCTGGGTCGTGGTTGGAGGGAGTGTCGTCGTCGTGGACGCGGCGATATCAGCCGCCGGTAGAGCGGTAACGAATACGTAGGTGAACCCGATGAGTGCTGCAATGACTATCGGGAGTATCCAACGGCCCGGTTTCGGATCTTCCTTGCTCACGACGATGAGCATAGGACGAATCCACGGAGAGAGGCATCATCGCTACGATGGCCCGCAATGAAGATTGAGGGAAGAACAGCAGTCATCACCGGGGGTGCCGTCCGTGTTGGTGCCGCCATCACTCGCGAGCTTGCTCGCAGGGGCGCGTCGGTGTTCATCCATTACAACCGATCATCTGAGCCTGCCGAGGCGCTGAGGCGTGAAATCGTCAATGCCCGAGGGGTGGCTGCCATCGGTTCCGTCGATCTCTCGAATCCTGACGCGGCACCTGATCTCATCGCAGCGGCTGCTGCTGCGCTTGGATCGCCATCGATCCTCGTGAACAGCGCATCCGGCTTCCCAATCGACACGCTCGAAGATGTGACGGTCGATGGGTTTCGCTCTGCACAGGACCTGTCGCTCACGACGCCCATGATGCTCACGCAGGCCTTTTCCGACCATGTCCCTGACGACGCTGATGGCACGGTCGTGAACGTGACTGATGTCAAGACGATGCGTCCGTACCGCAAGCACTTCTCGTACATGCTTGCAAAGGGTGGTGTGGACACGCTCACTCGGGCCGCCGCCGTTGCCCTTGCGCCGCGTATCAGGGTCAACGCTGTAGCGCTTGGCGTGATCCTGCCTCCGCCAGGCGAAGAAGCGGAGTACGTCGACCAGTTGGCAGCCGAACTGCCCCTACAGAGGGCCGGCGGCGCACAGGTCGTTGCGGACACTGTTGCGTTTCTGTGCGAGAACGACTTCATCACGGGCGAGATCATCCGCCTCGACGGCGGCGCCCACCTGGTCTGACCACCGTTTCGTGGGATTCGCGTTCGCTATGTGAGCGCTGCGATGATCGTTCGTGTACCCACAGTGGCGATCTCTGCCGCCCGATCGGGCGAGTGCTTGGCAATCTCAGACACACCCTCGAGCAGTGACCGGACGAGTTCGGAGTCGATCTCCGGGGAGAGGTCGGAGCGAAACACACCGGTCTTCTGCCCGTCCTCGATAATCGTCATGATGTGTGCCTCCACGACGTTCTGATATGCATCGAGGCTCGCCCTTAGCTCCTCGGCGAGCGCACCACGAAGGTCGAGCGAATGTTGGGAGTGGGCTCCCATGGCAGCGAAGTGGCGGACCATCTGCTCAAGCTTGTCCGTGGGTGACTCAGCGATGCCGATTGTGGATTCGAGCAGCTCGATGCTCTCGCGGTGATGCCTCTCGATCGTTGCCGCCACGATGCTCTCGATGTCCCCGTACCGGTTGTAGAGCGTCTGGCGAGCGACTCCTGCAGCCTCAGCGATCTGTGACATGGTGACGCCGCTGAGTCCGTTTTCGTTGATCAAGGCGAGGGAGGCGTGGACGATTCGATCGTCGATGGGTGGCGTGGAACCCGATGGTGAGTGCACTAGTCCACTTTCATGTAGAGACGTACCGATACTGGCACGAAAGCGGCGAGGAGAACAACGATCCACACAAGGGTCAGCAGGATATCGCTGCCGACCGGCACTCCGTTGGCGAGTCCTCGCACGGCGTCCGATGCCGCTGAAATGGGTTGGTACCGAACAAATGGCTGGAGCCATCCTGGCATCGTCTCTGCAGGGGCGAAGGCGGTACTGGCGAGCATCAGCGGGAACAGCCAGAACATCGACAGCATGCCAACCATTTCGGGTTGTCTGACCTTGGCAGCAATTGCCGCACCCAGCCATGAGAACCCGTATCCGATGCCGATCGAGAGAGCGAGCGCCATGACCGCACCACCAAGGGATGCGAATCGAAACCCCATGACGAGTCCGAGTAGTGCGACGAGTATCAATCCAACGGCGTTGCGGACGGCGTCAGCAATCGTGCGCCCGTTGATCACAGCCGATTGGCTCATCGGCAGAGAACGAAAGCGATCATTCACGCCTTCGGTGAAATCGGAGGCGAGCCCCATTGATGTCTGCTGGGCCCCCTGAAGGGCTGTGATCACAAGCACTCCCGGCAAGAGATACTGGAGATAATCGATACCAGTGCCGGCACCGATCGCACCGCCGAACACATAGTTGAACAGCACAAGGAAGAACACCCCCATTACAACCGCGAACACGAGTTGGTCTGGCTGGCGCATCGTGCGGATCATGTCCCGCCACAGCACGGTACCCGTGTCGAGTGCTGCCCTACGGATGCGGGTGATGATGTCCGGATTGGTCACAATTTGAGCGGCCCCGCGGCGTTCGGTCTGGATTGTCATTCGTTTGTCTCCTCGTCTTCAGCCGGAGGTGAGCCGGTGAGGCTCAGGAACACGTCGTCGAGCGTTGGCTGCCTGAGTTGGAAATGCGAGATACCTACGCCTCCGTCCTCGAGTCGTCGAAGCAGATCCAGTGGGCGTTCCGCTGCAGTGGAGACCCTCATGTCGATTTGGCGAGCTGCTGCATCCACGGTGACCTCATCGAGAGACGAAACCATTTCTCGTGCGATCTCGATATCGGAGTCGTCTCGGACGTGTACCTCAAGCACATCGCTTTCGAGCTGTGCCTTGAGGTCAGTCGGAGATCCCTGTGCAACTGCCTGACCTCGGTCGATCACCAGAATCTCGTCGGCCAGGCGATCGACCTCCTCGAGGTACTGCGTACTGAGAACGATCGCCGTGCCGTCGTCGGCAAGGGACCTCACGGTATCCCACAGCTCCGTTCGGCTGCGTGGGTCGAGGCCAGTTGTTGGCTCATCAAGGAATACGGCTGGCGGCTTGGCGATGAGGGCGGCTACCACATCAAGGCGTCGTCTCTGTCCACCTGAGTACGTGCTGGCCGGCCGGTCTGCGAATTCGCCCAGATCGAACTGCGCGATGAGAGCGTCGACCCTCGCGCGACGTTCCGTCCTGGGTATCTTGTAGAGGCGTCCGAACAGCTCAAGGTTTTCACGGGCAGTCAGCTTCTCGTCGACTGCTGCTGATTGACCTGCGAGTCCTATCAGCTGCCGCACCTCATCCGGTTGCGACTGGACGTCGAAACCACCAACGGTGGCTGTCCCCTCCCCAATCCCGGTCAGTGTGGTCAGCATCCTGATGGTCGTGGTCTTCCCTGCTCCGTTTGGTCCGAGAAGGCCGAGGACCTGACCGGGACTCACGGAGAAGCTGAGGCCCTTCACTGCTTCGACTTCGTCAAACGACTTGTGGACATCGCGTGCTTCGATCACCGGTCTGGGGACCGTCATCGTGTTCCTACCTTCGTATCTTGTGTGGACATAGTGTCTAATATAGTAGACAAATTGCACAATCGAGTTCAGCGGTTCGACGACTGACTACCGTTCCGTCCATGGATCAGATTCACATCAAGGACCTGCTTGTCTCCGGCATAATCGGAATCAACCCGGACGAGCGGATCAACAAGCAGGACATTCTCGTGAACGCGACGCTCTGGGTCGATACAAGGGTCGCTGCCGCATCGGATGACATTGTCGATTCCGTCAACTACCGCACGATCACAAAGGCGATTATTGCCCACGTCGAAGCCGGTGAGCCGATGCTCGTCGAGCGCTTGGTGCAGGAGATCGCTGACATCTGCCTGTCAGACTCACGGGTGGAGAAGGCTGGTGTCACAGTCGAGAAGCCCGGAGCACTTCGGCACGCTCGAACTGTCGGGATTAGGATTGTCAGAACATGCGTTGACCACTCCGCATAGGAGGAACCATGTCAACCACCCAGTCCACAGTTGAAGCTGTCATCCTTGCCGGATCGAATCTCGACAAGGAACGTTGTCTTCCGGAGTCCATTCGCCGGCTTCGCCGTCTTCCGGATATCACCGTCCGCGAGGTGAGTACGTGTTACGAGAGTGCCTCTGTCGGCGGACCAGACGACGCACCCGACTTCTTCAACGCGGCGGTCCTTGTGACCACAACGCTTGATCCCGAAAGCCTGCGTGATGCTCTGCACGGTGTTGAGGACTACCTCGGCCGCGAACGTTCGGATGATCCGAACGCACCCCGAACCGCTGACCTCGACATCATTTACTACGGGGATCTCGTCAAGGACTTCGACGGCTGGGCGATCCCAGATCCTGAGGCGGAGACGAACGCACACATCGCAGTGCCCGCAGCGGAGGTTGCTCCAAGGCGGGTGCACCCCGTGTCTGGCCGTACCACAGTTGAGATCGCGGAGGCGCTCGCCGAAGTCGGGACGGATGTCAAACCGAATTCGACCATCAGGCTGTCGACGCCGTACACGACACGGGCCGTCGCCGATTTCGATGACCTCGAAGGGGTCTACGCGCCAAGGCTTGAAGCGATTGTCAGGGATCAGCTGATCGAGATCGGGGAGGATCCGGAGCGGGAGGGTCTACAGCGCACGCCGCTGCGTGTGGCGAAGGCAATGGACTTCCTGACGAGCGGATACGCCTCTTCGGTTGAGCAAGTCGTCAACGACGCGATCTTCGATGCTGAAGGTGCGTCGGAGATGGTCGTTGTTCGCGATGTCGAGTACTACTCGATGTGCGAGCACCACATGCTCCCGTTCTTCGGCACAGCAACGGTTGCGTATCTCCCGAAGGGAAAGATCATCGGTCTCTCGAAGATCGCCCGGATCGTCGATGTGTACGCCCGCCGGCTGCAAGTGCAGGAGCGCTTGACGAATCAGGTCGCCGATGCAATGTCTGATGTCCTCGACCCCCACGGCGTTGGTGTCGTGATGCAGGGCAAGCACCTGTGCATGATGATGCGCGGTGTCCAGAAGCAGGAGTCGAACATGGTGACGAGCGCCATGCGCGGCACGTTCGTTTCTGATGCTCGCACACGGAGCGAGTTTCTCTCCCTGGTTTCGTAGGACTTGATTCCGGTTCCGGGGTGCAATGCGTTTGTGAGCGGTTACCTTTCCCTAGTGGTCACAGATACACGCAACCGTCCCCTGCGTGACCTTCGGATCTCGGTAACGGACCGGTGCAGCTTCCGGTGTGGCTACTGCATGCCCCGTGAGGTGTACGACGATCACGAGTACCTCGACCGATCGTCCGTGCTGTCCTACGGAGAGATTCGTCGCATTACGAGGCTCGCGACTGATCTCGGAGTCCACAAGGTGCGTCTCACCGGTGGGGAGCCGCTTCTGCGCCGCCACGTGCATCGTCTCGTTGAGATGATCTCTGACCTCGATGAGATCGACGACCTCGCGATGACCACGAACGCCCTTTTGCTCGAACGCGAAGCCGAGCGTCTCAAGAGTTCTGGCCTCGATCGGATCACCGTGAGCCTCGACGCCCTCGACGACGAACTTTTTCGCAAGATGATCGATACCGACGTTCCTGTCAAGACGGTGCTTGACGCCATCGATGCTGCCGATTCGGCAGGATTGAATCCGATCAAGATCAATACGGTTGTTCGCCGAGGTTGGAACGAGGATCAAGTCATCCCGCTCATCGAACGATTTCGAGGAACCGGGCACATGGTCCGGTTCATCGAGTTCATGGATGTGGGGACACTCAATTCGTGGAACCTCGAAGAGGTTGTTCCTTCAGGACAGCTGGTGGAATTGCTCTCGAAGAGGTGGGAGATGGAGCCCGTGGATCCCAGCTACACGGGTGAGGTGGCGAGTCGGTATCGCTTCACGGACGGGGAGGGCGAGGTCGGCTTCATCTCGTCCGTGTCTGCTCCGTTCTGTGGCGATTGCACGCGCCTTCGATTGTCGGCGGAGGGCAAGCTGTACACGTGCCTCTTCGGTTCAAAGGGAACGGACCTTCGTGGGCCGCTGCGGTCCGAGGCAACCGATGACGATATCCGCGCAATCATCGAGCGCACGTGGACGAAACGAGCAGACCAGTACTCGGAGCTTCGTGGTGCAACGCCCCTCGGCACTCCCAGGGTCGAGATGAGCTACATAGGCGGCTGACCCCTGGCCTGGACTTGCGGAGCAGGTCCCAAGGAACGCGATGCGTTCCCCGGATTTGTGGAGCGGTCCCAAGGAACGCGAAGCGTTCCCCGCACTTGCGGAGCAACCGAGAGAATCGGAAACCTTGAAACGGGATCCCGCGTCTGACAGGTTGGGTGCATGGATCCCGCAACCGTATTCCTCCTCTATCTCGTCGGTGCGCTCAGCACGTGGCAGCTTGGGACGGCGGTCCGTCCTGCGCTGCAGGCGGTCTCGCACATTGCCACTGCCCTCCCCATCGGTCGGCGACTTGCCGCGGTCGTCATCTCAGTCGCCCTGGTCGGCAGTGTCGGTATGGCAAAAGCGAGTGTTGGCCCACCGAGCGAGCGGATGACACAGATGACGAATGACACTCAGCGTGTAGCCACTGGCAGCGTGTCGGTCGTGCACTGGCCGGCAATGGCGTCGGCGGCTTCCTCGTACTCCGTCGTCAGCGGCGACTCGTTGTGGAGGATTGCCCGGACGATTCTGTCGTCCGACGGCGCGGCTCACGACGGTTCGAGCATCTCTGAGCTCTGGCGTGCGATCTACGACATGAATCGAGATGTCATCGGCGCCAACCCCAACCTGATCCATCCCGGTCAGGTGCTCGACATACCCGGAGGGTGAGCATGGAATCTGAAGAGTTTGAGCAAATCCCGTGGTCGAGCCTCGTCGCGCAGCAGGACGACGGAATCGACAAACGGATCTATCTCGCCGTCGGCATCGTGGGAGTACTCGTCATCGCGGTGCTCGGAATGCGTCTTGTTGGTGGGAGCACGCAACCGGTGCCATCGCAATCCGTAGCTATCGATCCGATTCCAACGTCGGTCGTGGTCGAGGAATCATTGGCAACGCCGCCTACGTCGATCCTCATCGCCGAGGCCGACTTGCGCGCCGAGGAACCGCCCGCGCAGGCATCAGCAGATCGACTCACCGAAGTCACGGCGGAGTGGTTCGTCACCGACTGGTTCACCCGTGACGGATCTGAAGAGACGATCCGATCGATCACAGCAACTCTGGCGCCTGGCGTTCTCGTCGACGCCCTTCCGCATGAGACGCCCGAGGCGATCACCTTCGTCGAGTGGGCAAAGGCAATCGGGTCAGAGTCCACAGTCGAGGGTGTCAAGGTGACGGTTGCGTATCGAGTGATCACACAGACCGATGCGGGGTTCATACGCGAGCCTGTCGGAATGGTCGACGTGGCGCTGAGTCGTGAAGGGGACAACGTGAGCGTTGTCGCGCTCCCCGAGAGCTGATGTCAGCCGAAGGACCGTTCCAGGACCTCGGTGGCCTGAGCAACGATCGTCTCCCACGATGCGTCCTCGGATGCGCTAATCGTCACAAAATCTGCTGTCATGAATACCGACATGACACCATCGATCTCGAACAACGGAGCTATTCGCCTGTCGGCACCCTCGGCAGCGGTGGCGGTAGCCGTCCCGCCGACGGGTGTTCCGACGTTGAATTTCATCGCACGTGGGTTCGGCGTGGTTTCGACGGTGATGCCCATTGCGGTCCTTCAGTTGATGGATCTGAATCGTAGCGGGGGTCATGCATGATTCTTGGGGCCGACGTGGGCGGCACGTTCACAGATCTCGTTCTCGTCGTTGATGGCGAGGTCACAACAGCCAAGATCCCGACCTCAATCCGCCAGGAGGATGCGATCTTGGAAGGCATCGAGGAACTCGCCGGTGGAACACCTGTCGATGTGTTCGTCCATGGGACCACGGTGGCGACGAACGCCCTTCTTGAGCGCAAGGGCGGCCGAACCGCCCTCGTGACGGACCTTGGCTTCGAGGACATCATCGAGATCGCACGCCAAGACCGTCCGAGTCTCTACGACCCGTACGCAGATCGGTCGGCTCCCCTGGTGGAACGGTCCATGCGATTCGGGATCGACGATGGTTCTGCTCCGAACACAGACGGCGCAGATACGGTCGCAGTTGCGCTCGTGAATGGACATGTCGATCGTGGAGAAGAGGCCGCGCTCGCGAAGGCGCTCCGGGCTGAGAATCCCGGTGTCCCTGTCAGTCTCTCGTCGGTCGTCGCTGGCGAGTTCCGTGAGTACGAGCGGATTTCGACCACCGTGCTCAACGCCTATCTGACACCGATCACCGCTGCCTATCTCACGGCCCTGGAGAGCAGACTTGTTGGCTCCGGAACCGTTGGGAGCCTTGGTGTCATGCGTTCCTCCGGCGGCCTGATGGGGGCAGAGGACGCTGCGGCACTCCCGGCTGCTGTGCTTCTGTCCGGCCCCGCTGGCGGTGTTGTCGCTACTGCGGCGTTTGCGAATGAACTCGGCCACGAACGGGTGGTGTCATTCGATATGGGAGGCACCTCAACAGACGTCTGTCGTGTTGAGAATGGCGTCATCGAAGTGTCGCACGAGCGAAGCATCGAGGGGTATGCGTGCCGGTTGCCGTCGGTGGGTGTGCACACGGTTGGTGCGGGCGGTGGATCGATCGCATGGATCGACAGCGGTGACTCACTTCGGGTTGGTCCACAGAGTGCCGGGGCTGATCCAGGGCCCGCGTGTTACGGGCACGGAGGTACGGAACCTACGGTCACGGATGCGAACCTCGTCCTGGGACGCATAGCGTCCCATGCCAAGCTTGGTGGGAGGCTCGCACTGGACAAGGATGCCGCCACCGTTGTCGTCGAGAATCTCGCGGAGAAGCTCGGACTCTCTCCTGTCGAAGCTGCCCTTGGGATAGTACGGATCGCAGAAGAGGTGATGGCAGGCGCCATCAGGACCGTCTCGGTCGAGCAGGGATCCGATCCAAGGGGGTCGCGGCTCGTTGCATTTGGGGGAGCGGGTGGACTCCACGCAACATCACTCGCCAAATCTCTGGAGATGGCTGGGGTTGTCGTACCCCCATTCAGTGGTGTGTTCTCAGCTGTCGGTCTGCTGCTCGCGCCGCCGAGGTCAGATGCTACGCGAGCAGTCCTCGTTGCGTCAGAGGATTTCACGTCGATAGACGCTGCAGCGGAGGAGCTCGACGTCGAGGTCCGGTCGGCGCTTGCTCGTGCCGGCTTCACTGACGTCGAGGTCTCATTTTCTGTCGACATGCGCTACCTCGGTCAAGCGCACGAGATTTCGATCACCTGGAGTCCCGGGGAGGTGCTCGTCGATGTGCGGGACAGGTTCGATGCGATCCACCGGGAGAGGAATGGGTTCAACCGCCTCGACGATCCCGTCGAGATCGTTGCGATGCGAAGCGTGGCCGTGGCGCGTCCGGCGCTGAACATCGATGACGTATCCCGGTGGCGGGCCACCGCGGAGAGGTCAGACACGCATCGAGACGTCATCGATCTGACCGGACTTGTATCTGCTGTTGTTGTGCACAGGGATGCATTGCAGATCGGCGACATCATTGAAGGGCCAGCGATTGTCGAGGAGGGTGAGGCCACGACGTACCTTGCCCCCGGGGATCGTGCGACGATCGCTGGGTCTGGGGCGATGGAGGTGACGTGGTGAGCATCGACGAGATCGCACTCGAAGTGATGCGGAATCAGATGTCTTCGATCGCCGAGGACATGGGTGTTGTATTGCGGGTCACTGCGTTCTCGCCCAACATCAAAGAGCGTGTGGATTGCTCAGCGGCTGTGTTCACGCCAGAGGGGGAGATGCTGGCCCAGGCGGAACACATACCCGTCCATCTTGGCTCGATGCCGGCGTCGGTCGAAGCGGTCATCGAGAGATTCGGAACGGAACCTGAGCCATCCATTCAGTACGCGGTCAACGATCCGTTCCATGGCGGCACGCATCTCAACGATCTCACGCTTGTCCGTCCGGTTCACGTTGACGGTGATCTCGTTGCCTGGGTTGGGAACCGTGCGCACCACGCCGATGTGGGTGGCGAGGCACCGGGGTCGATGCCAGCACACGCCACGAGGGTCGACCAAGAGGGCATCGTCGTGGCTCCGATGGTCGCGGTAAGAGACTCGCAGTGGGCCGAAGCTTTCCTCCAGCCGTTCCTCGCCGCGACCCGGACGCCTGCCGAACGTCGGGGAGACCTTGCCGCGCAGCTCGGTGCCAATGAGGCTGGCGCAATTCGGCTCGCCTACCTGATCGAACGCTACGGAGTTGCCCGATACCGGTCGATGACAGGCGGCCTCATGTCGTACGGAGAACGCCGGATGAGGTCTGCGATTGCTGCACTCCCGGATGGGTCTGCGGAGTTCACCGACTACATGGAATGGAAGGGCGACCTCATCCCGATCACCGTGGAGATAACCGTGAGCGGTGATGAACTCGTGGCCGATCTGAGTCGCTCCGCAGGCCAGGTTCAGGGCAACATCAATGCGGTGCGAGCGGTCACCGGTTCATGCCTGTCTTACGCTGTTCGTGTCGCAACGGACCCGACCATCCCAGCGACGGGAGGCGCCCATCGACCGCTGCGGCTGGTGACGACACCGGGATCGATCGTTGATGCTGTCGCTCCGGTCGCTGTCGCCGCAGGGAATGTCGAGACGTCGCAGCGAATCTCGGATGCCATGCTCGGCGCACTTGCTCCGTTCGCACCCGATCGAGTGCCTGCCGCTGGGCAGGGAACGATGAACAACGTGCTCATCGGCAACGAGAGCTTCGCCTATTACGAGACCGTTGCCGGAGGTCAGGGGGCCAGACCGCGGCGAGATGGGCAGTCTGGCATCCAGACAGGAATGACCAACACCAAGAACACGCCGATCACATCGCTCGACGCTCACTACCCGTTCACGATCACCCGTTACAAGTTGCGCACCAACAGCGGGGGCACCGGGGCGTATCAGGGTGGCGACGGAATAGAGCGAGGGATTCGCTTCGACGAGCCAGCGACTGTTTCGCTCATGGGTGAGCGACGGCTGACGGTTCCATGGGGTTTGTCTGGGGGAGGCGATGGCGCCGCCGGAGAGGACTGGCTCATCCGCGCTGGTGGCGACCGCACCCAGCTCCCCTCCAAGTGCACCGTCGAAGTCGAGCCGGGCGACGAGCTCGTCGTCCTCACCCCAGGCGGCGGCGCCTGGGGCCCCAAAGCTGCGAACCCTGGGTTCACAGCAACCGAAACGGTACGTTCTGGCCCTCAGAACAGAAGTCGGGCATAGAAATGAGTGATGCACGATGAAGGATCATGAGAACCGAGAGATCGACTTCGGGCGCACGGTCGCGGACTACGAGCAGTTCCGCCCCGGCTTTCCGGACAGCTTCTTCGACCAGTTGTTGGGCCGCGGTTGGATTGCACCTGATCAACGAGTGCTCGATCTCGGAACAGGAACCGGCACGCTTGCGCTCGGATTCGCCGAGCGTGGGCTCGATGCTACAGGGCTTGACATCGCGCCTGAGCTCCTTGCGGCTGCGAGCGAGACTGCCGCGTCCCGTGGTCTCTCAGCGAGCTTCGTGGAGGGCACCGCCGAAGCGACGGGGCTGTCTCAACACTCCTTCGATGTCGTGAGTGCCGGCCAGTGTTGGTGGTGGTTCGACTCTGACAGAGCGATGGCGGAGGCGTCCCGTGTTCTCGTCCGTGAGGGTCGCCTTCTGATGGCGAGCTTCTCCTACCTCCCGCTCCCGGACACCGCCGCTGGCCGAACCGAGGACCTGATTCTGGAGCACAATCCTGGCTGGCCGAAGGCAGGGTGGCGTGGCGTGCATCCCGAACACGTTGAGGCACTTGACCGCGGCGGGTTCACCGGCGTGGAGAGCTTCAGCTACGTCGTTGACATTCCATTCACACATGAGACGTGGCGCGGCCGCATCCGCACCTGCAATGGCGTCGGCTCGACGCTCGATCCCGATCAGGTCGAGCGATTCGACTCCGATCTTGCCCAGCTGCTCGCCGAGGAATTTCCAGGAGACCTGTCCGTGGCACATCGTGTCTTCGCCACGAGTGGACTCGCAGGGCAATTGCCACCTGCCTAGCCTTCTCCAATGACGCTGATCGACGATCTCAATGCCCTGCTGGGTGCCGATAGGGTTCTCCATCATCCACTCGACCGGACAGTGTTCGCGAAGGATGCGGGTGTCACGAGCGGCGATGTGATCGCTGCCGTGTTTCCCGAAAGCACGAGCGAAGTCGCTGCGGTTGTGAAGATCGCTCAGCACCACAACACGCCGATTGTGCCCCGAGGGGCAGGAACCGGACTCGCCGGTGGCGCTGTTCCTGCGGAGCCTGGACTCCTTATTGTGCTGACGAGGCTCAACCAGATACACGAAGTCGACGAGGTAGCGCGAACCGCATGGGTTGGGCCAGGTGTCATCAACTTGGACCTGTCGAAGCAACTCGAGCCGATCGGGCTTCACTTCGCCCCTGATCCGTCATCCCAGCAGGCGTGCACGATCGGCGGCAACGTCGGAACAAATGCCGGGGGTCCGCACTGTCTCGCCGACGGGACGACGATCGCCCACATCATTGCCGTTGAATTCGTGACCGCCGACGGCGACATCCTGACGCTCGGAAGCGAAGCCCCTGATCAGCCGGGACTCGACCTTCGAGCGATCGTCGTTGGATCTGAAGGGACGGTTGGACTCGTCACGAGAGTGCTTGTGCGTCTCACCGAGAACGCTCCCGATGTGGCGACGTTACTCATCGGCTTCGGTTCGATCGAAGGCGCAGCTGGAACGGTCTCGGGGATCATCGCCGCGGGCCTGATCCCCGCCGCGCTCGAGATCATGGATGCTCCCATGGTGAAGGCAGTCGAGAACTTCGTCCATGCCGGATACCCAACCGACGCGGGGGCCGTCCTCCTTGCCGAGGTCACGGGCACGGCAGTCGACGTTGCCGCTGGCATCGACACGATCCAATCGGTCGCCCAGCAACACGGGGCGATGGACGTGAGGGTGGCGACAGCCGCTACCGAGAGGGAACTGCTCTGGAAGGGGCGCAAGGCTGCCTTCGGTGCTGTTGCCCAGGCCGCACCGGATTACTACCTCCATGACACGGTCGTTCCAAGGACAGCGCTCGTGGACGTGATGTCAAAGATCTACGAGATTGGCGATCGATACGAGCTTCTGATGCTGAATGTGTTTCATGCAGGGGATGGAAACCTGCATCCGCTCGTAGCGTTCGACTCGAAGGAGCCTGGTCTCCTCGACCGTGTGCAGGCCGCGGCAAGGGAGATGGTTGAGGTCTCGATCGATGCGGGGGGATCGCTGTCGGGTGAGCACGGCATCGGTCTTGAGAAGCGGGATCTCATGGGCCTCGTCTTCTCCGACGTTGATCTCGACGCCCAGGCACGGGTGCGCGACGCGTTCGATGAGTCACGGCTGATGAACCCCGGGACGGTGCTTCCGGAGGGTTCGCGGTGTTTCGATGGAAACGGTGTCCGACTATGAGTGTCGCAACACCTGAATCGTCAGCGGATGTGGTCGACCTCATCACAGACGCGAGACTCACCGGACTACCACTGTGGTTCACGGGTTCAGGGGCCAGTCCCGTTGCCGAGGGACACACAGTGGTCTCGACGTCGAAGCTCAAGGGGATCGTCGACTACAAGCCAGACGATCTCACGGTGGTCGTCCGATGCGGCACGACGCTCGCAGAACTTGATGTAGTTCTCAGCGAGCATGGGCACACTGCTGTGCTTCCTGAGGCAGCAGGCGACCGGACGGTTGGTGGTGTCGTGGCATCCGGTGCCTCGGGATACCGGAGGCTTCGGTACGGGCCGACCCGCGATCGGGTGATCGGCACGACGATTGTGACGGGCTACAGCGAGATCGTTCACGCCGGCGGGCAGCTCGTCAAGAACGTGACGGGCTATGACCTCCCCCGACTCATGACCGGTTCTCGGGGAGCTCTCGGGTTCATCTCCGATGTATCACTGAAGCTATGGCCGATCCCGAAGGGCCGCCGGACCGTGAGCGTCGACAATGTCGCCGATGCTCGAGTCGAGGCCTATCAGCCAATAGCTGCGCTCGAAACCGAGGCTGGTGGGTTCCTCCACATTTCGGACTCCGCGGGTGAGGACGAGGGGTTCTCCTGGCCTGAGCCGATGATGGCGGAGGTCGTGCGCGTGATCAATATCCCTCCACGACTTGTTCCGGATGCCGTGGCTCGAATCAAGGCCTCGGGCGCGACGACGTTCGTTGCCCAACACGGTGTGGGTGCGGTCGAGGCAGCATGGGCCGGCAGTGCGACGCAACAGCTTGATGAGCTTCAGGTGTGGACGGAGTCCTGCGGCGGGTCGATCCCTGAGATGCCTCAGGTCCCAGAGTCGATCGGAATCCAGCGCCGGCTGAAGGCGATGTTCGACCCGGATCGCATCTGCAATCCGGGTGTCCTGCCTGGAGGCGTGTGATGGCCTGGACCATTGCGCAGCCGCCTGACCGTCGCGATCTTGACTCATGCGTCACGTGCGGACTCTGCCTTCCTGTGTGCCCGACATACCGGCTCACCGGCGACGAGACGGCGTCGCCACGGGGGCGACTTGCGGCGATCGAAGCTGTTGACCGAGGTGACGCTGCCGTGGACGAGCGCTTCGGCGAGATCGTCGGCTTCTGTCTCCAGTGTCGGGCGTGCGAGACCGCTTGCCCATCAATGGTGCCGTTCGGGCGGATCATCGAGAGTGCCAACGCTGAGGCCACTGCATTGTCACCTTCGCGAACCAGGAGGTTCGCGATCACCTCAGCTGTCACCAATCCGATTCTGCTCCGCAGCGTTTCAATCGGTATCGGAGTTGGACAGCGTCTCGGCATTCCGTCGCGTGGCCTTCGGAAACTCCCCGTGCCGAACCAAACCGCAAGGGGTGGTAGCTGGGGTTCCGACGATGCACCGACCGCGACGCTGTTCGCGGGATGCGTCGCCGACGCGTGGTTCTCCGGTGTTCACAAAGCAACGATTGAGGTATTGCTTGCGGCTGGCTTTCGCGTCGATGCGCCGAAGCAGCAAACCTGTTGTGGAGCTCTTGCTGCCCATGACGGATACGTGGCCGATGCGGATGGAATGGCTGGCAGGAATCGTGACGCACTCGGTAGCGCTGATCTGATCGTTGTGAACGTCGCTGGCTGTGGCGCGCATCTCAAGGCAGACACGGAACTCGGGCCAAAGGTGCGTGACGTCAACGAGATTGTCGCCGGGGCAATCGCCGATGGTCGACTTCCTTCGCTGCCAACGAATGGGGAGAGCGTGGCTGTTCAGGATCCGTGCCATCTGGAGCATGGTCAGGGGATCGTCGACGAGCCCCGTGCCGTTCTCAGAGGTGCCGGGTATACGGTCGTCGATGCTGATGCTGGCGGTTTGTGCTGCGGCGCGGCGGGGACGTACCTAGTTGATCATCCAGAGACCAGCGCCGAACTCGGCCGGCAAAAGGCTGCAGCTGTTGACAGAACCGGAGCCAAGCTCGTGGCATCTGCCAACGCAGGGTGCGAGATGCAACTCCGCCGCTTTCTCGACGACGGCTACGAGATCCGCCACCCGGTTGAGCTCTACGCCAAAGCGCTCGCAGCCCGCTGACTCCTTCTGTGGGCCCCCATTGCCGTATGCGGGCACCACAACCCAGGGTTGCCATTGCCGTATGCGGGCACCACAACCCAGGGTTGCCATTGCCGTATGCGGGCACCCCAGCCCAGAGAAGAGGGGAAGAGCCAGTTAGAGGGCGTGGGACCAGATTCCGGAGGGGGTGATGTCGCATCCGGCGCGGCGTGCAGCTTGGATGAGCCAGTCGATGTCAGCGATCCACATCCAGAATGCTTCGGCACCGCGCTCGTTTGCCAAATCGATCAATGCCTTGATGGCGTCGAACGCTTCTTCCGGATTGGTGTCGATGAGAGAGACGTCGAATGCATCGTCGAACGGCCCTGTGACAGCCCACGATGAGCCCATCTCCCAGAGTTCGCCCGCATTCGCTCTCTCTACAAGCTCAGATTCCGTGAGGGTGTGGAAACTCCAGCCCTGCGCGATCATGCTCCTCAATTTCCTGCCCGACTCAGACGTTGACCATCCCGCCGCCAGCATCGGTGCGTCTGCAGCCTTGACGGGTTTGGCGGTCAGCGCCGAGGGTGTTCGTCGCCCGCCGTTGCCATCCGGATTGGGCGTTGCGTCGCCGATCGCTCGGTTCGCCCGTATGGCGGTTGCGACCCTGCGGAACCCCTGTTTCTGGATATTTCTGATGGATGATTCGTTGTCGTCCTCGATCAGCAACCGAACGACGAGTACTCCTTGCTGGCGTGCCCACTCGGTGAGTACGTCCGCGAGCATGCCTGCAATGCCCTCACCTCTACGGTCAGGCCGCACTCTCGCTGCGTGTGACCACGCTTCGGTCTCCGAACGAAGAATGACACGCGCAAGACCCACGATCTCTTTGTTGTCGATGGCGACCATCACCACACCAGAGGTGTCATCGATCCATTCGCCGATCAGACGCGGAATGTAGTCACCCCACTCGAACGTATCGGTGGTGAACGCGACGATCTCTTCGACGTCGCTGTGGGTTGCCGGTCGGAAGTCCATGGTTAGAAGCGGTGGAGCTTCTCCGCATGTTCGACAATGCCGTCAACGGTGGGGAAGAGCTGGTTCTCAAGGGACGCAGCGAACGGGAACGAGGGAATGTCAGGGGCGGTGTACCGCACCGGCGGTGCATCAAGCCACTCGAACGACTTCTCCGCGATCTGCGCTGCGACCTCTGCGCCGTACCCGAGGAATCGATTGTCCTCGTAGACGATGAGGACCTTCGATGTGCGCTGAACCGCAGCCTCGATCGACGGCCAGTCGAGCGGTTTGAGGGATCGTAGATCGAGGACGGTCGCGTCGATACCCCGCTCCTTTAGCACGTCAGCGGCTTCGACGGCAAAGTGCGCCATGGTCCCGTATGCGATGATCGTCAGGTCGTTACCAGCCCGCCTCAGCGCAGCCTTGCCGATGGGAACAGAGTGGCCTGCAGGAGGCATCGGACCCTTCGCGAGGCGATACAGCTTCTTCGGTTCGAGATACATGACCGGGTCAGGGTCTTCCAATGCGGAGCGAAGTAGCCCGTACGCATCAGCCGGTGTTGAAGGAATTACGACCTTGAGACCCGGAACATGCGCGTAGAACGCCTCGATGGACTGGGAGTGATACAAGGCACCGTGAATACCGCCACCGTACGGAGTCCGGATCGTGAGCGGCAGGGACCATCTTCCATTGGAGCGGTAGTGGGTGCGTGCGGCTTCCGAAACGATCTGGTCGAACGCTGGCTGAATGAAGTCGGCGAATTGGATTTCAGCAAGCGTCTTCGTGCCTGTTGCTGCAGTGCCGATGCCAACGCCGATGACGAGGGCCTCAGCGATTGGTGTATTGAATGACCGGTCGTCTCCGAACGCCTCGGTGAGTCCTTTCGTTGCCTTGAAAACTCCGCCCTTCGGGTCGGCGACATCCTCACCGAACACGATCATGTCGTCATGGTCGGACATGAGATCGTGCATCGACTTGTTGAGAGCGTCGATGAAATTGGCAGGCTTGCCTTCGAGCTCCGGTTCGACGGACGTAACGGGCTCCGTGGGAACGATGTCTTTCTTGAACACATGGCTGTACGGGTCGGACGGATCTGGCGACGACTCCGTCGTCTTGACTGCTTCAGCGATCTGCTCGACGATCTGGGCCTCGATCTCCTTCTCAAGCTTCTCCGACAGGATCCGCTGCTCAACGAGGTACTGCTTGAAGTTGGGGATCGGATCCTTGCGACGCCACAGTTCGACTTCCTCGCGACTGCGATAGAGCTTGTCGTCATCGTCGGATGTGTGCGCGTAGTACCGGTACGTCTTGGCCTCGATGAGGGTGGGTCCTTCTCCCGCTCTGGCACGCTCTACCGCAGCAGCCATTGCTCCATATACCGCAAGGACGTTGTTGCCGTCCACGACAACCCCTGGCATTCCGTAGCCGATGGCTCGGTCAGCGATCGTACCTGCCAATTCTTCGACCGCGGGCACCGAGATGGCGTACAGATTGTTCTGGATCAGGAAGACGACGGGGAGCTTGTGGATGCCTGCGAAGTTCATCGCCTCGTGCCAGTCACCCTCGGACGTCGAACCCTCGCCACCATCGACAACCACCACGGCGTCGGATCCGCTCCGCTGCAGCTCGTAGGCAACCCCGCACGCTTGCGGGTATTGCACGCCGATGACCGAGCCTTGGGTGAAGATGTTGAGATCAGGCTCCGACCAGTGGTTTGGCATCTGCCTGCCGCCGCTTGATGGATCCGATTCCTTGGCGAACACACCGGCAAAGACATCCTCGGCAGACATGCCCGCAGCGAGAACGTACGCGACGTCTCTGTAGTACGGCATGGACCAGTCCTTGGAAGGGTCAATGGCTGCAGCTGCTCCTACCTGCGTTGCTTCATGCCCAGAGGAGGACACGACGAAGGGCACCCTGCCCTGACGGTTGAGCGCCCACATCCGCTCATCGAGTTTCCTAGCGAGAAGCATCTTGCGATACAGGTCGATCAGGTCGTCATTGCTGAGACCAAGTGCGGTGTGGTCGATCACGCTGTCAAGTCCCAACGTCACGATTCGTCTCCTTGCTTTCTGGCCGCTTCGATTCTCGACTCCGCAACGTGTGCCGCAGCGTGCTCCGTGGTGACTCCGAGCGTGTCGGAGGCCTGCAGTATCTCGGTGAGATTCTCGTAGATCCGATCGACCATGCCATTCGCTTTCTCAAGGTTGTAGCCGCCCGTTTCGGCGGCGATGTTGATGATGCCCCCGGCATTGACGACGAAGTCCGGTGCATACAGGATGCCGCGCTCAGCAAGCCGGTCAGCGTCCTCTTCGACGGCCAGTTGGTTGTTCGCAGAGCCGGCCACGGACGTGCACGCGAGCTCGGGGATCGTCGTCTCGTTGAGGTCGGAGCCGAGCGCACATGGCGAGAACACATCGCACTCAACTCTGTGGATGTCCTCGACCGCAACGACCTTCGCACCGAATTGGGACGAGGCCACTTCGGTTGCACGATCGTTCACATCAGCAACGACGATCTCAGCGCCGTCATCCGCGAGCATTTCGACCAACGCAATGCCGACCTTACCGACGCCCTTGATGGCTATCCGGCGCCCGTGGAGTGAGTCCGTGTTCCAGAGGTGATTGCTCACTGCTCGGATCGATGCCAGCACGCCTCGTGCCGTGGCAGGTGACGGGTCGCCTGAGCCGCCGCTGCCAACGGGAAGTCCGCTGACGAACGACGTCTGTGTGGCGATGATCTCCATGTTGGCGACGGTTGTACCCACATCCTCGGCAGTGATGTAACGCCCGGCGAGACCATCGATGAACCGCCCGTATGCGCGGAAAAGATCGTCGTGGGCGAGTTCGGAAGGATCGCCGACGATTACTGCCTTTCCGCCGCCTTGCGCGAGACCGGCGGCTGCAGCTTTGTACGTCATCCCCTTGGAGAGGCGAAGGACGTCGACGAGTGCAGCATCTTCATCTGGGTAGTTGTAGAAGCGGGTTCCGCCGAGTGACGGACCGAGTGCAGTGCTGTGGATTGCGATGATCGCTCTGAGGCCGGATGCCTTGTCTTCGCCGAAGTGCACGGATTCATGTGTTTCCGTGCCGATGGTCTCGAATACTCCCAAGACGGGCCTCCGGTAGATCGTTCAGACATCCGTGTGCGGCGCTCCATATGTTAGCGACCGTGAACTCCGCTACTCCGCCCGGCAGCGCTTGTCGAGCGATGGCGTAGCATCTGACCATGATCAAGACGGCGTATCTGCGTGTGTATGTTCCAGCCGAACGGGTGGGGCCGCTTCCTCCGGCGCGAGCACGTGCCTCCGCCGAGCATGTCCGGCATGACGGGACGTTCATGTGGACGGAGGCGACTACGGACGATGCCATCTTCACCGTATGGCAGGGCGAACAGTTCGCGTGCCCGCGCAATGCACGGCTACGAATGATCGAAGGAATCCTTGCCTTCAGCAGGTCCTATCCGTCGATCCAGGTGATCTCAGAGGCCGAGCGATTGACACTCGTATCGGAACTCTCGGACCTCAAGAACTCATCGGTAATGGCCAGGGGATTCATACTGTCGTCCGCCTGGCACGTCCCGCTTCGATGGTTCTCCGCCTTTTCGCCCGGCGAGCGCGAACTGTACGAAACAGAGACGGGTAGGTCGATCCGGTATCGCACGTCGATCGGCGAAGCTATCGACAGGGTCCATTGGGGCTCCACGGTGCTCGCCAACGCCGGTTTCCCAGAGCAGGTTGTTGGAAGAGTGAACGATCTCGAACGGTGGCTCATGGAGTACTCAGCCGATTCGATGGTCGAACTCGACTACGCAGATGTAGCCGAGATCTTCTCCGGTGCAGACCTCGTGCTCGACGACTCATCGGAGAACGTACGCAATAGCCTGCTCGCTCTGGAGCGCGGCGATGGCGAGGCCTCCCAACGCGACTACACGACGGTCGCTTCTCGCTGGTTCAACGCCCAGTCATTCACATTCTCGAATTAGGTTCGAGTTGTGGGAACGCTGAAACTCGTCGGACTTGGGATCGCATGGGCGCTTGCCTCGATAGCGATCGCATACGTTGCCGCCATACTTGGCACCGAGCTGCTGGATGTCGTTGGCATCGTCGAGTCCGGCGAGTCGAGCTACACGATTGCCATCAACGCAATTCTGCTGGTGGTGTTTGTCGGGCTCATCCTGGTGCCTTTCGTGTTTCGCAATCGGTTCGTCGACCCTGAAGCCGACGACGTGGAGCAGTAGAGTCGCGTAATCTGACGTGATGACCGACCCTCTCCCTTCACCTCCGTCGCTCCCCGGCGTCACGTGGCGTCCCGCTGCCAAGAGCGACGCCGCGGCGATTGTTGCGCTTCAGGACGCCTGCTTCGATGTGGATGACGGATTCCGCGAAGTTGAGTCAGAGATCCTCGACCGGTGGGCGTCCGACTACTGCAACGTCGATGAGGACTCGCTCATTGCCGTCGAGACCAACGGCGATGTCATCGCCGCAGCATGGTCGTATTTGCCAACGATCGCGGCAACGAAATGGCGCGCGTTCGCTGACACCCATGTGCATCCCAGTCATCGAACGCCTGAGCTGAACGAGTTTGTCCACGACTGGTGGGAGGCGCGCATTGGACAACGGTTCGCAGCCAAGGACGACGGGTTGGAACAGTGGATGTGGCGGGGTGCGTACGACTGGCAGACAGACAAGATCGGTTTCCTTGTGGCGCACGGTTACTCGCCGAAGAGGTACTTCGATGAACTTTCCCGCGACCTGTCAGCCAACATTGCCGCCAAGCCACTCGTCGATGGGTTAACCGTCCAAACATGGGAGACGGCTCCTCTCGCTGACTCTCTCTCTGTCCACAATGCGTCCTTCGCAGACCACTGGGGTTCCCAACCCATCTCGGAGAAGAGTTGGGCCAACAATGTCAACGAGTTCCTGCTGCCGACTGCGTCATACGTGGTGTACGACGATGACGTTCCGGTGAGCTATCTGCTGAGCGCTGCGTTTCCGCACGACTTTGAGGACAAGGGGCGTACCGAAGCGTGGGTCGAGGGACTCGGGACACTTCGCTCTCACCGCAAGCGCGGCATCGCTTCCGCGCTCGTCACATTCGCAATGGAGGAATTCAAGAAGACTGGCATGCAGTTTGCGGTCCTTGGCGTTGACTCAGAGAACCCGACAGGCGCCCATCACATCTACGAGAATCTCGGGTTCGCGCACGACAGGCGCAGCATTGCCTTGATCAAGGTTGTGAAGTAGTCAGATCGTGTCGTCGTGGTCCCGCGACCCGATATTCATCCAGATCAACGCCATGAGTATCGCGGTGAGGATCGAGACCCAACTGAGCGGTGTTCCCGCAGCGAACAGCATCGAGGCAAGAACAACGGCTGCCACGCTGCGGACGCCTTTGCTCCATACCCGTCTGCGCACGGGTGTCTCGAAACGTTCACCGTCCTCGACGAATCCCGGCACCGTGGGATCGAGGTAGGGCTCTTCTTGGTCGGTCGGGTCCATAAGCCAAGAGTACGGCCAGCTCGACCGTTCGGTGACGGAGTTTCGTGCAAGAATCTCGGAAGCTGAGTTGACCCTCACGTTACGTGAGGGTGTACGGTGCGGTCATGGAAACAGAATCTGACGTGACCGTGGGCACAGTCGCCCGTCTCGCGGGTATATCGGTGCGCACGCTTCACCACTATGACGAGATCGGTCTCGTCTCACCCGATGGGTACAGCGATGCCGGATACCGCCTATACAGCAGGCGAAACATCGAACGACTCCAGGAAGTGCTCTTCTTCCGAGAGCTCGGAATGGGCCTCGCCGACATCAGACGAGTCATTGAGGAGCCCGGATACAACAGAGGAAAGGCACTCGAGAGCCACAAGGAACAACTCATCGCGCACTCCAGTCGATTGCTCTCGATGGTTGACCTGATCGACAGGACAGTCAGCGCAGAGCGGAAAGGGATCAACATGACATCGGAGGAGATGCTTGAGGTGTTCGACGGATTCGATCCGGTGGAGCACCAGGCGGAAGCGGAGAGCCGATGGGGCTGCACCGACGCATACGCCGAATCGAACCGTCGGGTCAGCGGCTACACGAAACAGGACTGGCTCAACCTCAAGGGTGAGGCGAGAGCTCTCGACGAGAAGCTATTGGCCCTCATGGCGAGCGGTATTGCTGCGAATTGCGTTGAGGCAATGGACATCGCTGAGGAACATCGAGCCCACATCACCAAGTGGTTCTATGACTGCACGCCAGAGGTACATGCCGGTCTCGGGTCGATGTATGTGACCGATCCCCGGTTCCAGAAGAACATCGACAAGGCCGGAGAGGGCCTGGCGCGGTACCTCTCTGACGCCATCGCAGCCAACCACAAACGGGCGGAGTGAGGCTAAAGGCCTGCGGCGATCGGGGCATCGCTACTCTGACTGGAACGATCGCAACGTGGGAGAAGTCGTGTCAGATGGACGTAGCAAGAAGGCATGGATGCCGCCGCGGTGGGTCGTTCGTTCCGCTTGGTGGTTGCATCGTCGCCTGTATCGAGGCACCAAGGGCCGAAAGGGATTGAGGCTTCCGGAGGGCGACCAGTACGGGATGATGTGGCTGACTACCACCGGGCGTAAGTCAGGCCAGGAGAGGAGCGTGATCCTTGGCTACTTCGATGATGGTCCTGACTTGGTCACGATGGCGATGAACGGGTGGGGTGATGGCGAGCCGGCGTGGTGGCTCAACCTCCAAGCGCATCCCGAATCCTTCGTCGTACTGGCGGATCGACAGTACGAGGTGAGAGGTCGGGTGGCAGAGGGTGACGAACGGACGCGCCTGTGGGGTCGGTGGCGCGAGATAGACAAGAACCTTGATGCCTATGCCGCGCTTCGCTCCACGGAGACAGACGTTGTCATTCTGGAGCCTGCGCCAGACGCTGACTGATCAGAAGAGGGCCGACCATAACGGCCAGCCCTCTTCAGTCGATTGCGGCATGTAGGTCACACGCCTGCCGTGTGCTGCGAGGTCACGCGGCTGCTTGTTTGGGAGCCTCGCTCTTTGGTGGCAACACGATCACGTTGTTACCAACCATGTCGGGTTTGTCGGGTAGGAGCCATGCTCCTGTCCTGACGAGACCCCGTGCGACGGCTCTGCGAATCGGGCTTCTTGTGCTGGTTGCCCGGTGGATGTCTGCGCTCACCAGGTCCCTGTAGACCTGGACGTGCGTGTTGATTGATTGCTGGGTATATGGAGTCACGAGTCCTCCTCACGTGGTTCGATCGTTCTGTGGATGTAGTGATCGAGGTCGACTGCTGCTTCCGGGAGTGGGTTCTCACGTAGCGAGTACCGTTTCTCGTCGCCGACCTCGATACGGATCAGTCCTGCGTCGCGCAACAGCATCAGATGGTGATGGAGCGTCGACTTGGCAACGTCTGCATCCTCCGCGAGCTCCTTGAGCGTGGCGTTGCCCTCCGCGAGCTGTCGCAGAAGGCGCATCCGTCGGGCATCGCCGAGCGCTTTGTGGAGCTTCACCAGCCACGGTGGCGGCGCGTCGGGGTCTGCGTCGATGCACTCGTCCGAGACCGGGTAGCCGAGAACGAAGCAGTCAGATCCAGCGCTGAACACGGCCCAGGGCCTGGCAACCATTGTCGGCATCAGGATGATCGGCAGACGGGTGTGGTCGTCCGCAAGGGTGATTCCGTTCGATGCGAGCTCGATGACGCGTTCCGGAGACAGCCTCCGTGCCATCTTGCGCTTGGAGCGAGAGTCGGCCTCGAGGAGCGGTCGAAACTCTTTCTCGTGCTCTGCGAATACCTCGGATTGGACCGAAGAGAGCGTCCCCACGATGTAGTCCCGAGTCTCTTCCGGAGTCATCTCCAAGAGGAACAACAGGGCGTCTCTCCACGGCTTGGAATGGGTACTATCGAGATCCGAGCGGCTCAGGAGTACCTCGATGTCCGAGCCAGAGCCTTCAGCAGCGTCGGCGACGAGGCCGCGGTCCTCATCCTTGAATGGGTCGTGCAGTTGAAGAAGCCGCATGCGGAGATCTGCAGGATCGTACTTCTCGAGGAATGCAAGGAAGTCGTCGATCGTTCCACCCTCACCTGCTTCTGGGAGAAGGGGAACGAGGGCGATCCACAGGTCTCCGGTGCCGATGTCGGCAATGGAGTTGCGCGTCTCGGGGGACAGCCCCGCGGCAAGATCGTCGAACCACTGATCACCGAGTTCGAGGTCAGCCACCTCGCAACCCGCGATGCGATCGCCAAGGACCCACAGGGACAACAGCAGATCGGCTGCCGAGTGGTAGGACACGGACAGGTTGATGTCAGTCTTGCGCTGAGTTGTGTAGTCGGCGACCTTCATGGCGCCTCCTCGCAGTCGAGTTTTGTCTCTGTGTTCGAAGTTTATCGAACACAGATCGAAAGTCAAGGGTCAATTCGAATAAATTCGAACGCAAATCTAGGAGTGAACGCTCAGCTTCTGTTCCATGCCATCGTCGTGCGTCACCAGACGGTCCCAGCGAGCGAAGACGACCGTGGCTACCCCGAGGCTTGCGCCCGCAACGAGATACATGGGTCCCCATCCTGCTGAGTCGATGATCGCGCCGAGGATCGGCCCGCCGATCAGCGTCCCGACATCGAACAGTGCTGTGAAGAACGACATTGCCGAACCGCGGTCCGCATCCGGCGCACGGTCGACCAGGAGTGCGGTGAGAATCGGAAAGATGAACCCGTGTCCTGCACCGCAGAGCGCCCCAGCGATTGCTAAACCAACCCAAGAGCTTGCGCTCGCGAGAACAAGGAATCCGGCGATGAGAATTACGAGCGATGGATAGAGAACTCGTTTCCGCCCCACCCTGTCCGGGAGCCAGCCGAATAAGACTCGCTCGCCGATCGCCACGGCGACGTACATCGAGAAGAAGAGTCCGACGCTTCCATATCCCGTGTCGTCCACGTATCTGCGAATGAACACGAAGTATGCCGTGAGAACCGTCGAGAAGGATCCGATCATCCACCAGATCGGCAGGAGTTTGCGTTCGGCGACGATGCTCCAGAATCCCCGAGGTGATTGTCCTGGCGCCAGCTCAGGTCGCCGCTCCGGAAGCGGTAGGGAGAGGATCAACGTGAGGATGGCGAAGCCTGCAGCGGTCAGGAACAGCTCCCTGAACCCAGCGATGGACAGCACGATGTCACCTACGACACCCGCGACGCCGATGGGTAGAAGCCCTGAAACTCCGAACAGCGCGATGCCCTCGGTTCTGCGAGACGCTGGTATCACGTCAGCGCCATACGTGAACAGAGCGCTGAACAGCATTGCCTCGGCAACGCCGTGGCCGATTCTCACCGCGTAGACCCATGGTCCAATTGTGGACACGGTCAAGTAGAGGAGCACGAACAGGATGTTCAGGATGTTCCCGACAAGTATCACCGGGACCCGACCGCGTCGGTCCATCACGGTTCCGAGGAGCGGTCGCATCGCGATCGACGCAACCGCTGTGGCGGCGTAGATCAATCCGATCTGAGTATCACTCGCCCCGAGATCGGCGAGGTAGCCAGAGAAGTGAAGGAAGAGCGCATACGACATACCGCTCGTGAAATTGGCGATTGACACGAGCAGGAAGGGTCGAGTGAGGAGCCGTTCCGCCATTGTCGCAGCCTATCGGCGGCCTGCCGTCGTGGGATTCTGGCGCTACGGAGACCCACACACGTGTCCCACAACCGCCAGACCGGGATGGGGTTCGGTAGGGAATGCCGAAACCCCTGCCGTAGCAAGGGTTTCAGGATGGTGGTCAGGGGCAGGATCGAACTGCCGACCCCCGGTTTTTCAGACCGGTGCTCTACCAGCTGAGCTACCTGACCATGGGTGGTTCCTATCGGAACCACCTTGGATCTGGCGGGAGCGACGGGATTTGAACCCGCGACCTCCGGCTTGACAGGCCGGCGTGAACTCCAGACTTCACCACGCCCCCGTGTAGTGCCCCCAGGGGAATTCGAATCCCCGTTGCCGCCTTGAAAGGGCGGAGTCCTAGGCCTCTGGACGATGGGGGCAGGAAGCCAACATTGTACAGAAGAGGACCGGCTACGGTCAGGGCAGTATATCTGCACACCGAACGTGGTGACCATCGGATTGTCGACGGCGTCCCAACGAGTATCGTTGCTTGATGACCCATTCCACCGATGCAATTCCCCAGCTCCCCGAGACCGATCCGGAGCTGCACAAGACGCTGGTGCAGGTCATCTCAGGCGGCGTCGGTGAAGCAATCGATCGCCTCAAGGATCTCGCAGCCGAACTTGAGTCAGCCGACACCGATCCTGACTCAGCAGACACTGTCGCGCTGACAACGAACCAGGCGGCGATGATCGTCGTGGGATTCCTGTCGGAGTGGCCTGAACAGATCGCGGCCGTGCGAGAAACTACTCAGTCCATGACCTATCCGATTGGACGGCTACTCGGTGTTGCCTACCGAACTGTGGCGGCTGTTGCGGAAGCGACAGGAATCGCTGGTGTGGTTTCGTCGATCACAGAACCAACGAGGGTTGCCCTTGCCGAAGAGCTCGAACGCCTCGCCAACGTGGGTACCGCTGAGTACGCGAGGGGGCGGGTTCTCTCCGTCCACGCATTCGAGCGCTCCATCGACGGCATCGTCGGCTATCTCGGTGACTCGGACGAGGTGGGAGAACTTGTGCGAGAGCAGACGCTCGGGATTACCGGTGCCGCGGTCCAGGAGATTCGGGAGACTGGCGCAGCCGCCGACGGTCTGACAGAGGGAATCTTCCGCAAGATGCTCGGGAGAGATCGCCGACCGTTGCCCCCGGCACCGGTGGTGGAATAGACAATGGCTCGCGACAAGCAGTTCCATGTGCTGCAGGGCCGGACGGCCGGGTTTGTCACCCGCTTGATCGCCTACACAATCGACCTAGCAGTTGTCGCGGGGGTTCTCTCCGTCGGCGGCTGGCTCGCAGTTCTCGTCGATACAGTCTTCGAGAGAATGGGTCTTGATCCGAGCATCGACGTTTCGACGATCTACGTGTTCACGATCCCGTGGATCATCGCCATGTACTTCGTTGCGTTCTGGGCGTTGACGGGCAGGACGATCGGGAAATGGTTCATGGGCCTGAAGGTCGTTGGCCATGACGGCCAATCGCCATCGATCGGCAGGTCCTTCATCCGCCTCATCGGGTACGGCTTGTCTGCCCTGGCCTTCTGGGCCGGGTATGCATGGGTCATCATCGACGATGAGCGCCAGGGTTGGCACGATCACATGGCCAAGACGTGGGTTGTGTACGACTACGAACGCCGGAAGGGCGGCGAGATCTACGCATCGTTCCTCGAGCGCGAATCGCGTTCAGCCGAGGCTGATTAGTTCCCGAGCGTTCTGATGTCGCTGGCTCCGAGCCTTGCGGCATCAGCGGTACGATCCGTCGGCATTGTCTGAGAGTCCCGCTCGGCTTCGACACGCTTGTTGTAGTGGTCGATTTCGTTGGCCGTGACGGCCGCGTCCCATCCGAGGACCTGTGCCATGATCCCCGCAACCACTGGAGCTGCTTCGGTTCCTCTGTCCTCGCATTCGATCGAGAGCCTCATACGGCGTGTGAGCACATCATCAAGATGGAGTGCCCCTTCGTTGGTTACAGCGAACTGGACCTCTGCACCCAGATACGGACCGGATGGAATACGCTGCGCGAGCTTCGGATCGGACGCCGCGAGGTCGAGGATGGTGGTGGTCTCGTTCCCGTAGCGTCGCAAAAGGCGCACCACCTCAGCTTCTGAGACGCCGTATTCGTCTGCGATCTCATTGCGCCTCCGATTCATCGTGGAGTACCCGGTGGCGCCGACGAGTGGTATCTGGTCGGTCGTCGTTTCGGGGACCTCGATGCGAGCAGACTCGCACGCTCGGCCGACGGTGTCCTCGGCCATCACTCGATAGGTGGTGAGCTTTCCCCCCGCAATTGTGACGAGCCCCGGTACCGGCTCTGTGATGGAGTGCTCCCTCGACAGCTGTGCGGTCGACTCGGCGTTGCCGGTGACGAGTGGCCGCAGTCCTGCGAACACACCAACGATGTCGTCAGGCGTCAGCTGCCGTTCAAGGATCTCGTTCGCCTGTTCGAGAACATATGCGATGTCGCGTTTGCTTGCTGCAGGATGGGCAAGGTCGAGTTGCCACGGCGTATCAGTCGTACCGAGGATCCAGAACTCACCGTGGGGAATGAGGAACAGGACGCTTGTCTTGGTCTTGGTGATGAACCCAACGGTTGAGTCGATGGCTGACTTCGGAACGACCACGTGGATGCCCTTTGACGCGGTCACCTCCGTTTCGACGTCGCCCACAAGCATTTCGGTCGAATCGGTCCAGACTCCGGTGGCGTTGATGACCACGGAGGCGCCGATCGAGAGCTTCCGCCCCGTCTCAAGGCACGTCGCCTCGACCTTTGTCACGCGACCGTCATCGTCGCGCACGAGACCGGTCACTCGCGAGCTGGATAGGATCCTCGCACCACGTTCCGCCGCGGTTCTCGCGATCGCCACGACGAGCCTTGCATCGTCTGTTCCTGCGTCGTAGTAACGAATTCCCCCCACGAACTTGGTCGTCTTGATTCCGGGGAAGACTCGTTTGAGATCTTTTCGACCGAGGTGCCATTGATGAGGGAGAGTGCTGTGACCGAGCTTCGCCAACCCGTCGTACATCGCGATTCCTGCAGCCATGTAGATGCGCTCCCACACACGGTGCTTGATCGGGTAGATGAACGGTACGGGCCACACAAGATGGGGTGCGATGGATTGGCGTAGTAGGCCGCGTTCTCGGAGCGCTTCACGAACCAACTTGAAGTCGAGCTGCTCCAGATAGCGAAGTCCACCGTGGACAAGTTTAGATGATCGACTCGAAGTTCCCGATGCGAGATCCCTCTGTTCAATGAGTGCGACGGTGAGCCCTCTGGAGACGGCGTCAAGTGCGCAACCAACCCCTGTGATTCCACCTCCGATGACTACGACGTCGAAGTCACCGCCGTCGAGTTCGTTCAGAGATTCTGTTCGGTATGCGGGTCCAAGCTGCGTTGTCATTGACCGGAAGGGTAGGGGCGTTGGGACCGCCTCGATCTCTCCGTGGCACCCGAATTCGGGCCAGAGATATGGAGAAGGCGCCGGTTGGGTAGCCTGACGTCATGACTGACATCAGGGAATCGACACAGACCTGGATCGAGGGTGACCCCGACCCCGCAACACGAGCTGAATTGCAGCGCCTCCTCGATGCCGATTCGATCGGTGAACTCAAGGACCGAATGAATGGAGCGCTTCAGTTCGGGACCGCTGGCCTCCGGGGGGTTGTCGAGGGCGGTTCGAATCGAATGAACCGAGCAACGGTGATCCGTGCAACGGCGGGGCTTGCGTCGTATCTCCTTGAGACCACGCAGCAAGAGGACCTGGTGGTCGTGATCGGCAGGGACGCTCGCCCGTCTTCTGAGTCGTTCCAAGAAGACGCCATTGGTGTGCTCATTGCTGCTGGGTTCACTGTGCGGTACTTCCAAGAGCCAACACCTACGCCGCTCGTCGCGTATGCGGGGCTCTCGATGCAGGCATGTGCTTCGATCGTTGTCACCGCCTCTCACAATCCGCCCGCAGACAATGGGTACAAGGTGTACGCAGCGAACGGCGCCCAGATCGTGCCACCGATGGATGCCGACATTGCCCAGAAGATCGCAGACGTAGGTCCGGCGAACCAAGTCCCAAGGTCCGCTGCACCCTATGGGGATCCTGCCGTGGCGGCGGTGGGTCCTGAGCTCTTTGACGATTACTTGCGCTCAGTCGCCGCCTCACTTCCAGCAGTGACCGGTGACAGAGGCATATCAATCGTCTACACCGCGATGCATGGAGTCGGCGGAAAGTCCGTTACAGGGGCCCTCCGCCGATTCGGATTCAAGCAAGTCCATCCGGTAGCAAGGCAATTTGCACCAGACGGAACGTTTCCGACCGTCTCGTTCCCCAACCCAGAGGAACCGGGAGCGCTGGATCTCTCCCATGAGCTGGCCCAAGCCCTCGACGCAGACATCATCCTCGCGAACGATCCAGATACGGACCGGCTCGCGGTGTCCGTGCCATCGCCAGGAGGGCTGTGGCGTCCACTCTCGGGGAACCAAATCGGATGTCTCCTCGCCGAGTTTCTCCTGCGCCATGGCGCAGACACACAGGGAACGGTTATCAATTCGATCGTCTCGTCCCCGATGCTCGGAGCGATCGCCAACGCCCACGGCGTTGAGTGGCGTCAAACGCTCACCGGCTTCAAGTGGATCTGGAATGCGGCGCTCGAGCTTGACGCCGACGGCCTCGGCACGCTCATTCTTGGTTTCGAGGAGGCGCTGGGGTACTCCGTGGGCACAACGGTGCGGGACAAGGATGGGATCTCTGCCGCCGTTGCGTTTGCGGTGCTTGCGGCTGAGGCTGCGGCGGACAACCAGATCGTGCTCGATCGCCTTGGTGGCCTGTATGAGCGTTACGGCGTGTGGGTGTCGGCACAGGTGTCGATCCGAAGAGACACTCCCTCTGGCTCAGAGGACATCTCGGCTGCCATGACCCGATTGCGCACCGACGCCCCGGTTTCGCTTGCGAGCATCGATGTTGTCGGTGTCACCGACTATTCCGTTGGGGCCGATTCACGACCGAGCTACCTCGGCACAACGAACCTCATCGAGCTCGATCTCGGTGCAACGGGTCGCGTGCTCGCACGACCGTCAGGCACCGAGCCAAAGCTCAAGGTGTACGTTGACCTCACCGCTGACTATCCAGCGGATGGCGCATGGCTCACAGCTGAAGCGTCCCTACTCGACACTGCCAACGAAGTAGGGCAGGCACTCGCCTCCTGGCTCGAAGCGTCTATGTAGGGAAACTGGCAGCGCCGAAGGCGCTCCCAGTTCCTTGGGAGATGCAGGAACGCGAAGCGTTCCCCGCATCTCCAGGGCGGAGATCTCTTCCGAGTTCCTTGGGAGTCTGCTCCGCAGACTCCGGGGCACCTTCGAGACATGGGAAGGGGTTTCTCGGGAGACGGCACCTACGCGCTAGTTGGAGTCAGTGGATGAAGCGCTCATGCTTCCGGGAGTAGGTGGCCGTCGACTCATAGCGTCGAAGACATCGGGTTCGTCGATGAGCCCGCCGCCACGAACCGTTGCCCCGATGGTGAGGGCAGCCGACACGAGCACGATGTTCTTGAGGATGTATTGGCCTTCGAGCGTCGGCACGAGCATGTGCGACCAGGTCACCTCTGGGAACAGGAATAGCGGTGTCACGGCGCCGAGCATCTGACCAACCAGAAGCAACAGAGTGAAGCGCAGGAACTTGCCTGCAATGAGACCGATCCCGATCGCGGTTTCGAGGATCGCCAGCTGAACACGGGCCAGATCCCCGGTTATCAGGCCGAAGGTGAGGAGGTCAATCGTCTCGGTGGCGAGCTGGTCGGCGGGGCTCAGACCCGGCCAGAACTTGAGCACTCCGAACCACAGAAAGACGAGCCCAATGCTGATGCGTAGGAACGTCAATCCGTGTTCCGCAAGCCAGCGGGTTACCCGGCGGTCGATCATCTGAAACACCGATTGATCCATGAGCCAACATTATCGCTCCTGGCGATTTGCGAGTACTCGGCGCGACACGCCCATCGACCGTGCCCGAGGCTTGAAGAAGTCGCCACGAGTGCCGCAGCGCGGGCGGCGATTCACTCCCCCTACGTCGGCGAGTGTGCGCCATTGCTCCGCGAATCCAAGGGAGTGTCACTGTCACGTTCCAACGAGTGATCAATGACGGGTATCACGTCTTTCGGCACGAATCCTGTAACTAGACACCAAACCTGTAAAGGCATGCCGTCTGATGGCCGACACCTAGAAGAGAACAGAAACGGATTGCATTGACCACGAAGAACCCAGACCTCCCGGTCTCGATCGACGAACGCGAGTTTGCCATCTCCCGCAAGGGATATGACAAGCGCGAAGTGCGCGTGTTCCTTGGCGAATTGGAGACCAACTTCCGGGAGCTCGAAGAGTGGGCCCACGAAGCCAAGCTCAGACTTCAGCAGGCAGAGTTCGAGGCACAGAAGAACAAAGACGCCGAAGGCCAGTCTGTGGACGCAGCGATAGCTGCCGTACTCGAATCGAAGGACAGAATCCTCGAACGTGCCCGCAAGCAAGCGGCAGAGATCGAGTCCGAGGCGCAGACCAGAGCCGACGAAATCCTTGGCGGTGTCGGAGTTGCAGAAGGAGACATCCCGCCTGACCTCGACGCTGCAGAGCAACAGGCCGCTCAGATCGTCGAAGAGGCCCAGCGCGAGGCTGCGCAGATGCGGTTCGACGCAGCGACCGCCGAGCGGCGACTCACCGAACTCACCGAAGAACGTGACAAGGTCCGTGTCGAGATCGAAGCGCTCATCGCGGAGACCAAGATCACCGAGACCGACGAAGGGGTCGAGATAGATCCCGTCGGTACATTGCGCCGCGTCGAAGAGCAGTCGATGGAGATCATTGCCGATGCCGAGGCTGCCGCGGACAAGATCAGATCCGATGCCGAGGCGCTCGTCGCTTCGGCCCAGCTTGAGGTCGAAGCAGCGCAAGGCGATGCTCAGCGCTCAATAGGCGAGGCCGAGGAACGCATCCAGGAGATGCTGCTCATGGCCGAGGCAGCATCGGAACGTTCGATTGAGAGCGCTGACGATCAGGCAACGAAACGGATCGAGTACCTGGTGTCTGAGGCGCAAGCCCAGATGGAGGAAGCAACGAACAAGGCGCAAGCTGAGGCTGACGCCAGGGTCGTTGAGGCCGAGGAACTGCGCGACAAGGCGCGCTCGGACGCCGAAGAAGTCAAGAAGCAGGCACTGAGTCTCTTGGACGAGGCCGAGCAAGCCGCCGAGAAGAGGCTCGCAGAGATCGTTCTACGCGAGGCCGAGCTTGAGAATCTCAAGGCGATGGCCGCACAGTCGGAGCAATCCGCTGCCGAGACGCTGAAGACCGCCCAGGATGGAGCGGAGGCGCTCAGGGAGGAAGCTCAAGAATTCCGCGACGAGGCGAATCTCAAGAGGGAGGGAGCAGAAGCTCTCCGAGTCAAGGCGGACCACGAGGCTGAGCAGAGCCGGAGCGCTGCTGAACACACGGCCAAGCAATTGGTCGACGATGCAAACGCGTACCGTGCACAGGCCGAAGCAGATGCGAGCACCTTCCGCGTCGCAGCAGAGGAAGAGGCAGAGCGCCTGAAACGTGAGGCCCTCAACATCAGGACGCTGGCTGAACAATCCGCGTCCGATATCACTGCGGCCGCCACTTCGGAAATCGGTGCGATGAAGGCGGCCGCTGCCCTCGAGATCGAAGAGCACAGGTCCACTGCGATGCGTGAAGCCGCCGAGGTGCGGGCGAGTGCCGACCATCTCATCGAAGAGGCCGAAGACCTTCGGACGACCGTAGAGGAGTCCATTCGCGACGCATCCGATTCTGCGAGACAAGAGATTGAAGAGCTCCGCACCACCGCGAGAGTTGATGCGGATCAGCTACGTGCGGATGCAGAGCGTGAGCGCACAGAGATTGCCACGGCTGCACATACCGAAGCAGAGCAGCTGGTGGCCTCGGCGACCGCCGATGCCACAGAGTTGGTCGCCAAAGCTGAACTCGACGCGTCCGAGACGGTGTCGGAGTATCAGCTGAAGGTTGTTGCAGCGAAGAAGGCAATTGACCGAGCTGAGGCCGACCGCCAAGCACACGTTGCAGCCGAACGTGAGGAAGTCCTGTCGGTTCGCACCGAAGCGGAGTCAAAGCTCGCCCTTGCCGATCAGCGTCTCGAAGCCCGGGACGCGATCGTCGCCGAGGCAGAGGCCAAGCTGGAACAGGCAGACGCGCACTCCAGGGCTGCCGCAGAGAAGCTCGAACGGGCAAACGACGAACTCGTTCAGGCTGAGCAGATCGCCGCAGACCTAACCGAGGAATCGCGTAGGGCACAGCTGGAAGCGACCGCGGCAGCGGAGGATATCAACCGAAAGCGTGACGAGCTCAAGGATCAAACAGGGACAGCGCGGCGCGAGCTGGAAGCGATCCGCAGCGAGACGTCCGAGATGCGTGCTGCAGCGATGGCAGATGTCGCCCGCATGCGGGAACAAGCAGCCGCCGCCCGTGAACAGATCGAGGAAGTCGACGACGCCAAGAACAAGGCGAAGGCCATCCTCGAAGCCGCGAAGCTCGAATCAAATCAGGTTCGTGACGCACTTGCCGCCGAACGCGAGGAGGCTGAGCTCAGATCCTCTGCAGCGACAGCGACCCGTGATGAAGCAGACAAGGTTCTTGAGGCCGCTCGCGATGAAGCAGAGCTGATCCGTATCGAGTCTGCATCCATACAGGACCAGGCTCGCTCGATCCTCGACTCAACAAAAAAGCAGGCCGATGAACTCGCTGATGCGGAGGAGACCGCCTTCGGCATCGTCGAGCTCGCACAGCAGGAAGCGGCCGGGCTCAGGGCGAAGGCCGAGGGTGAGGTCGCAGTATTTGAGGCACGAATCGAGGATCTCGAGGCCGAGGCTGGGTCCGTCGCTGAGTTGCGCGCTGACAATGAGCGGCTTCGTGGCGAGGTTGAGAAGAGCGTTGCAGGAGCGATTGAGACCGTCGGGGCTCTTGAGGCGCAGGTGAAGTTCGTGGAGGAGCTTGAGGAGCAGACCAAGCAGTTGCGCGCTGAGGCTGAGGCTGAGTCTTCGGTGGCCAATGAGGTTGTTGTCGGGCTTGAGATGAAGATCGAAGGTCTTGAATCCGAGCTTGGTGACGCGGCTGAGCTGCGTACGGATAATGAGCGGCTTCGTGGTGAGGTTGAGGCGAGCGTTACTGGGGCTGATGAGACCGTTGAGGCTCTTGAGGCGCAGGTGAAGTTTGTGGAGGGGCTTGAGGAGCAGATCAAGCAGTTGCGCGATGAGGCTGAGGCTGATTCTTCGGCGGCAAATCAGGTCGCTGGGGAATTCGAGATGAAGATCGAGAGCCTTGAGTCTGAGCTCGTCGACGCGGCTGAGCTGCGTTCGGATAATGAGCGGCTTCGAGGTGAGGTCGAGGCGAGCGTCACTGGGGCTGATGAGACCGTTGAAGCTCTTGAGGAGCAGATCAAGCAGTTGCGTGATGAGGCTGAGGCCGATTCGTCGACTGCCAATGAGGTTGTTGTGGTGCTTGAGGAGAAGATTGAGAGTCTTGAATCCGATCTCGCCGACGCTGAAGAGCTTCGCGTTGAACTTGACCGGCTTCGCAACGATTCCGACGCAGAACAGTCCCGATCGGTTGAGACGGTCGAGGCCCTCGAAGCGCAGGTAGATCTTGTTGGAACCCTCGAGGCACAGATTGAGCAACTTCGTACCGATTCATCCGCAGCGGTCATTGCTGCCGACGAGCGGGTTGAACATCTCGAGGCTGAGCTGACTGAGGTCACCGAACTACGTTCCGAGAACCAGAGGCTCCAAGACGCGCTCCTGTCGGCAGAGGCACACGCTGCCGACATGGCGGCGACTGTCGCAGCAACGACGGATGATTCCAACAACGAGATCTTCGTGCAGGAGCCTGCCGACATACCGGCACCGGTCGACACCTTCGTTCCGGTGACTGAGCCAGCTGTCTATGAGACCGAGAGCTACAACCGTGACCAGAGCCGGTCCGATGCCACAGCTGGCAACTCGCTGGCTGACCGGGTAGCTGCAGCCGATTCGGGCCCACAGGCGACAGAAGACTCGCTCGATGCCATCAGGAACGATGCGATGCACGCACTCGAAGAGGCTCGCTCCATCAATGACCAGCAGTCGACCGTTGAGTCTGAGCATTCTGATCAGGTGGAGCCTGAGGTACCGTCACGGCCCGTAGCGCCGATCGACTATTCGCCTTCTGTGCCTGCACCGAAGAGCCAACCAGCCGACGAAGACCCGGATGAAGACGATGATGCCGAGCAGCCTGTCGAGAGTCGCTACTCCCGGAACTCGGCCAAGCTCCCACGCCTCGGAATCGAGCCCGGATCAGCATCGAGCACGATTGCTGACCTTCGCAAACAGATGACCGCCGACAACTAGATGCTCTCTTTCGATCTTATCCGACTCGCCCTAGGCGAACAGCGGTAGCTCGGACTCTTCATGACACACCGACTCGATCTCGTCTGGATCAACCGGCGCGCCGACGCTCATGTTCTCGTGGCCGTCAGCGGTAATCAGGATGTCGTCCTCGATTCGGACACCGATTCCGAGGAATTCCGCCGGCACCTCGAAGTCAGTTGATCCAGCCTCTTCGGTCCGTCGCGTGAACTCGGACTTCGCTGCGGATGGGCCGAGCTCGTAGGTCAGCCGTGCAGCTTCGAGAGGGTCATAGCCAGCCTGTGAAAGGGATACGGACTCCTTGTGTGGAGCGACGTAGACGCCTGGCTCAACCGTGAACGCCATGCCGGGTTCGAGCGGCCGCCCGACGCCGTTCACCTTGTAGGCACCGGCATCATGCACATCGATGCCTAGCCAGTGGCCTGTTCCGTGGAAGAAGAACTGGCGGTACCAGCCCTTCGCGATCGCTTCCTCGCCTGTCCCTGGCAGAAGACCGATGTCGACGAGCCCGTGTGAGAGGATCTCGACGGCTCGGTCGTGCATGTCGGAGTAGGTGAGACCGGGTGCGCACATGTCGATGACCTGATGCTCTGCGTCGAGCACGAGGTCGTACACGGCTCGTTGGGGAGCAGAGAACCCGCCGTTGATGGGGAATGTGCGCGTGATGTCAGCTGTGAGATGTCGATATTCGGCCCCGGCGTCGATGAGAAGAAGGTCACCGTCGTTGAGGATCTGATCGTTCTCGACGTAGTGGAGGATCGTCGCGTTCGCGCCGCCGGCGACGATGCTTCCGTACCCGATTCGTTCGGAACCCATAGCCATGAATACGTACTCTATGGCGGCCTGCACCTGGCGTTCGTTCATGCCCGGCTTGGTGAACCGCATCGCCTCGGTGTGGGCAACAGCACTGATATGGCAGGCCCTACGGAGAGCGTCGGCCTCCTCAGGAGACTTGATCAGCCGCATCTCGTGCAGGATCGCCGCCGGATCGGCGACGACATTGGGGGCGACGACTCCTGCCCTGCGTGCCTGTTCCTGCGCAGCAGCGATGGCGCCCGATACCCGGTTGCTGGCGTTCCCGCCGAGTGAGTAGCCGACTTCGGTCCGGCCGATCAGCCGGTTCCTCAGCCAGAGATCGAAGTCATCGAGATCGTACGCAGTATCAGCACCGAACTGTTCGGTGGCGCCCGTTGCTCCCGCTCGGAGGCCGTTCCACGCTTCCAGTTCGGGATCGCGGGGGCGTACGAAGAGCGTGTATTGCTCGGACTCATGTGCCGGGTCGAAGACTGCGATTGAATCTGGCTCCGCAAATCCGGTCAGGAAGAAGAAATCTGAACTCTGTCTGAACGCATGGTCGACGTCGTCGTTGCGAACCTGCATGTTGCTTGCGGGGATGATGGCGATCGCGTCGCCGAGCTGTTCCATGAACGCGGCGCGCCGCGCCGCAAAGCGTGTCTGATCCATGTCCGCAGGCTACCCAAGACTGCAACCCACGGGTTCGGCGCCGCTCCGCGTTCCTTGGGAGTTGCTCCGCAACTCCACACGTCGGTACGTGCAGTGGACAGCCCACAGAAGGCCCGGACCACTCGCATCGACCCTGTAGCCGTCGGGTACGCTTGTGGCAAGGAAATGGACTCCGACTTCAGAATCCTTGGCGAGCTTGAGGTCCTCCAAGATGGAAGGCCGGTGGACCTTGGTTCTCCTCGTCAAAGAGCGCTTCTGGCCCGGCTCGTTGTCAGCGCCGGTGAGATGGTCAGCACTGATCGCTTGATCGACGATCTCTGGCACGAAGCTGCTCCGGACAGGGCGAAACGCACACTGCAGGTCTACGTCTCTCGGCTTCGGCAGGCACTGGGAGATGGCGGTGCCGTTCTTGAGCGCCGAGGAGTGGGTTACTGCCTGGTTGCCGGGCATCGCAACATCGATGCCCTTCGGTTCGAATCCCTCGCTGAGGAGGGAGAGTTTGCTTTGTCGTCGGGTGACCCGGAAGCCGCGAGGTCGCTGCTGGGGACAGCTCTCGGTTTGTGGCGAGGTCCAGCTCTGGTGGAATTCCCGGATGATGCATTTGCCAGGGAGGAAGCAGCGCGGCTCGAGGAAGAGCGAATCTCGGCCGAAGAATCGCGCATTTGGGCGGACCTGAGGCTTGGTTGTCACACGGCCGCCGTATCGGAACTCAACGATCTGGTTGCCCGGTATCCGTTCAGAGAGTCGTTCCGCGAGCAGCTGATGCTCGCGCTCTACAGGTCGGGCAGACAGGCAGAGGCCCTGCGTGCGTATCAAAATGCGCGGTCCTGTCTTGTGGAGGAGCTCGGCCTTGAGCCCGGATCAGGACTGCGAACGATGGAGGCAAGAATCCTCTCCCAGGACCCAACACTCGATGTTGTCAGGAGCGACGGAGAAGCCCAATCGCCGGTTCAGCTTCCGTCCTATCTGACAAGCTTCATTGGACGCACGGAGGAGCTGAAGCGGGCCCGAGTGCTTCTCACGGAGCAGAGGCTGCTTACGATTACGGGTGCCCCTGGTGTCGGGAAGACCCGCTTCGCCGTCGAGATCGCTCGGGATCAAGCGCACAGATTCGAAAACGGCGTGCATTTCGTGCCGCTATCTCCGGTCGCCAATCCCAGGCTTGTCGACCGTGCTATTGCACAGTCCCTGAGGCTTGTGGAAGCGCAGGGGCGACCGGTTGCCGACAGTGTGAAGGCATTCTTTCGCCATCGTGAAGCACTCCTGATCCTCGACAACTTCGAGCATATTCTCAGCGCGGCTCCCACGGTTGGCGAACTGCTGGGCGCGGCGCCAGACCTCACGATCGTGATCACGAGCCGATCACCACTGCAGATATCGGGCGAGCAGCGGTTCCCTCTCCCACCACTCCGAGTTCCGGCGATCACAGAGGGCCCTGATCCGTTGGTGCTCGCTGAGTTCGACGCGGTCAAGCTCTTCCAAGCTCGGGCCAGGGCATCTCTTCCGATGTTTGACCCGGACCCAGAGGCGATGACGATTGTTGCTGAGATCGTTGCAAGGCTCGACGGGCTCCCGCTTGCAATCGAGCTGGCGGCTGGTCGATCGGACGTTCTCTCCCTTGAAGAGCTGCGTTCGCTGATCGCCAGGCGAATCCTGTCATTGGACGGAGCAGCGATCGATGTGGGCAGCAGGCACCGCACCATGCGTGACGCCATTGCCTGGAGCATTGAGCTACTCGAACCGGAGGTCCGGGCCCTATTCAGGCGGCTCGGGGTCTTCGAGGGTGGCTTCACCATCGACGCGGCTCGCGCCGTTGCCGAGATCGGGAGTGAACGGACGCGGGAGGCAATCGAGTCACTTGTGGCACGAAGCCTTGTCTCACGAGTATCTGAGTCGGGTGTCAGCCGTTTCGCGTTGCTGGAACTGATTCGAGAGTTCGCCCGTTCGGAGCTGGCTGACACAGGAGAGGACCAACGTGTCGCAGGCATGCACGCGCGGTACTACCGGAAGCTCGTTGGCGAGCTTGAGCCGTTGCTCACCACCGTGTCGGGTCTCGAGGCGTCGCTCAAGCTCGATGTCGACGTGGAGAATCTGAGGGGAGCACTTCTGTTCGCTCTCGATCAGCCTGATCCCGACCTTGGGTTGCAGATGGCGGCATGTATGTGGCGCTACTGGCAATCTACGGAACGGCTTGTCGAAGGACGAGAGTGGCTCGAGAGCCTTCTCGGTGTCCCAGGGGGATCGGATGACATACGAGCCGACGGGTTGATGGCCCTCGCCGGTGTCGCCTATTGGCAAGCCGACTATGAGAAAGCGATGTCAACGTACCGGGAAGCGGAGGAGCTCTTCCGCTCGCTCGGCGACTCGCTCAATGTGGCCGAGGTGCTGTTTTCCATGAGCGCGACCGCCAACTTCCAAGGTGACGTCGAAACCGCAGAGGAGTGCGCGCTGGAAGCACGCAGGCTGTTCGAGGAAGTGGAATCTAGAGAGGTAATCGGGCGGGTGCTTGTAGCCGAGGGGTTCTCACGATGGAAGCGGGGCGACTATCCGGTGGCTCTCGAGAAGTACGAGCAGGCTGGCGCCATCGCGCGAGCGTCCGGTGACGACTTCATGGCGATGACTGCTGCCATTGGAGCGGCAGCGTTGTCCTTCCTTCTCGGAGACACCGACCGTGCCCTCGGCGTGGCGATTGAGGCCCTCGCTGAAGCTTCGGCAGTACACAACGAGCATCTTGCGGTGTGGATTCTCGACCTCACTGCAGCGTTCTGTGTGCGCGAGGCTCCCGAGGACTCGGTGCAGCTGGCGGGTGCCGCTGACTCGCTACGCCGGGAGGCCGGCGGAGGAATGGTGATCGATTCGTTCGATATTGAGCCGGCTCGGGCGGCTGCTGCCTCGTTGTTGAGCGACATAATCCTGCAAGGAGCGTGGGTGAAGGGAGCGTCCATGACGTTGGAGGATGCTGTCGCCCTCGCCCATCATCTTGCCGATTGTCGACTGGATGAGGAGGTACCGCGTTGAGCGAGCGTTGAGCGGTCTGCGCGACGATTGCTGCGATCCGAGGCTCGGACAGAGAAATGGGCCTCGGACAGAATCAACCCCGAGGAGGGATGCAGCATGAAGAGGAAACTGATAATCCTGGTGGCCGTGGCCGCGCTGTTCGTGACAGCGATTGCGGCACCGGTCGGTGCGTTCGGTCGCAGATCATTGCGAGCCCACATGGATCTGGACCTCAATCTGGGCATCGTGACCGGTGCGGGGGTAGCTCAGACTGTGTCGTGGGTGGGAACGCTGGAGTTCCGCGGCGGAACCTACGGCATAGTGTTCTTCCCTCATGGACCGCCTGAGATGCACGGAGAATGGGCCTACTTCCAAGAGACGGTCAGAATCTACGAACCCGGCTCATTGAGCTACACGTTCGACGGCAGTGGTGTGATCACTGCGTTCACAGAAGGCAATGTCGTGGTCGAATTCAATGACAAGGGATGGGTGTCTCCCCGAGGCACCGGCTTTGCGTGGGGCAATGTCACAGCGACCGACGCGGACGCTGACTCTCATGGCGTGTTCAGCAATGTTGACGTGGGCGACAGGATCTTCTGGTACGGGCGCTATCTGGATGAGGCGCATATGAACTGGGGTGCATCGTTCAGGATCTTCACGAGAGGATGATCATTGAACAGTACATCGGCTGATCATCGGGGACGGGCTGGTTCTACCAGCCCGTCCCTCACTTGAGGAAAGGGCGTACGAACATGACAAGTGCACTGTTGAAGTGGTTTACCGAGGAGGGTGGCCGTGCAATAGCGGACCGCGATTGGCAGGCGTATGGGGGACTCTTCTCTGAGGATCTTGCAATGCGAACTCCCGGCCTTCCTGGGACAGTGATAGGTAGGCATGTTCGTGTGGCGTTGGTGGAAGGCATCATGGATGCATTCCCCGATGGGCAGGTGGAGGTGGAACGCGCCTTTGGGCAAGGCGACCTCGGTTGCCTCCAGATACGGTTCGAGGGGACACACACTGGCCCCCTTGCAGGCTCCGGAGGAGCCGAGATACCTCCCACGGGACGTCGCGTGGAGTTTCCGTACTGCATCGTGGTGCGGTTCGAGGACGGGAAAGTCGTTGAACTCGACGAGTACTACGACCAACTCGATCTCCTTGCCCAGATCGGTGTGCCAACCTGACAGGGAACGCGAAACGTTCCCAACGACGCAACCGTGAATGGAGTTGGGCACGATACACGCGCAATTTTTGGCGCACACAAGGCATTCCGGCCTCTCATGAATGGCGGGCGCTAGGTTTCGTGTATGAGGATTCTCGTGACAGGCGCCACCGGGTACATCGGCGGTCGATTGGTTCCTCGGCTGCTTGAGCAGGGGCATGTGGTCGTTTGTCTGTCGCGCAACCCGGATCTTCTCACTCTCGATCCATGGCGAGATCAAGTGGAGGTTGTGCAGGCCGATGTGCTCGATGCCGACAGCCTGGAGCCAGCCATTGCAGGTTGCGATGCTGCCTACTTTCTGATCCATGCGATGAAGGAATCGCCGAAGCAGTTCGCAGAGCAAGGCCGGCAAGCGGCTGCGAACTTCCGAGATGCCGCAGATCGAGTAGGACTGCGCCGCATCGTCTATCTCGGAGGACTCGGCACCGAAGACGACGTGCTTTCCGACCACCTCGCGAGCCGCCAGGAGGTTGGTCGCATCCTTGCAATGGGCCGGACGCCGGTCACCGAACTCCGGGCGGCTGTCGTCATTGGATCAGGCTCAATGTCGTTTGAAATGGTCAGGCACCTCACCGAAGTTCTTCCGATCATGATGACACCCAGATGGATCGAGACGAAGTGTCAGCCGATCGCGGTCCGCAATGTCCTTGAGATTCTGGTTGCCGTCATCGATGGCGACGATCCAGGACACAAGATCTACGACGTGGGTGGACCCGACATTCTCACCTACGAGGAGATGATGCATATCTATGCAGAGGTAGCTGGGCTTCGTCGGCGGTTCGTGATACCGCTCCCCATCTTCAGTACACGACTATCTGCACCGATGGTCGGTCTTGTGACCCCACTGCCTGTTGGTGTCGTCCGACCGCTGATAGAGAGTCTGAGCAACGACGTGGTCGTTCGTCGCTCATCTCCGCCGGGCTTTGATCCCGAAGATCTCCTTTCGTACCGCGAGGCCTTGCAACGAGCGCTGCACTCTGTCTCGCACGCCGCTGTGGAAACCAGGTGGTCTGATGCTCTGACAACTCCGGGAGCGCCGTTGCCCGGTGACCCGGTCTGGTCGGGAGCTCACATGCAGACCGACCGGCGAGTCATCGACTCTTCTGCTCGCCCCGAAGCCTTGTTCTGGGCTGTCACTCGCATCGGCGGAGAGGTGGGCTACTACGCGATGAACTGGGCCTGGGACGCGCGGGGATGGATCGATAAGTTGATAGGCGGAGTTGGCCTGCGCCGCGGCAGACGACACCCGGAGGAACTACGGCCCGGTGAGTCGCTCGACTTCTTCCGCGTAGCGGAAATTGAGCCGCACCTCGGGCGGTTGCTGTTGCAGGCCGAGATGAAGGTCCCCGGCACTGCGTGGCTGGAGTGGGCTGTTGAACCAATCGCCGGAGGATCCCGGCTGACCCAGACTGCATGGTTCGTTCCGCGTGGGTTGCTTGGCCGGGCCTACTGGTGGATTCTCCTACCGTTTCACGTGCCGATATGGCGGCTCATGGCGCGGCGATTGGCTCGCACTGCGGAGGAGCGCTCGACGAGCTGGTGAAGAGAACGATCGAAAAGTCGCAGCAAGCCCGCAACCCGGGGTTCACCTGCCGGTATGTGCCGCAGACAGCCCACAGAACGTTGACGTGGTGCCTGGACCTTGTGAAACAAGCTCCCAAGGAACTCGGGAACGCCTATGGCGTTCCTTGGGCGTTGCCGTGGGCCCGGTGGGACTCGAACCCACACGCTTCGGATTAAAAGTCCGCTGCTCTGCCATTGGAGCTACAGGCCCTCGGTAGCGGAAGATACCAGCAGGGGATCGAAACGCATCAGTCGTCTTTGGGGATTCAGCTTCGGAGCAGGTCCCCATACAAGAGAAATCTGGGGTCTGTTAGACCCCAGATTTCATCTCTCGTTATAGGTGTGTTTCTAGACGGTCGCTGGCTCTGGATCGCGTTCGACGGTCGTCGCTTCCGCATCTGGTTCCTTGCTGCTGCCAGCCCAGAACATGCCAACACCGAGGAGGCTGATCGTGAGGCCGAGGCCGACGATCAGAACACTGACGCCATTGGCGAGCTGCAGTGTCGATGCTGTCACAACGCCGACACCCAACTCACCAAAGAGACCATGCGTGGTGCCGGACCATGCCTGCGAGCGCGCTGGTCCCTCGACGGGATGGCTGCGGTCGAAGTCGGTCCAGTAGCCGCCAAGATCGCCACGGTCGCCAACGGTACGAACAAACAGCTCGTATTCGCCTGCGGCGAACAGTTCGTCGTTGTATTCGACATCTTCGCCCAGCACGACTGTCTGTGTGCCGTGAAGAGTGTGGTACCCGATGGTTGCCATCTGGTACATGTACTCCGACGCGGTATTCACGAGCGGGTCGTTCGGGTCGAAGTCAGCGTCCTTGACTGGGTATCCCCATTCGACGGTGAGTAGCTCCATGATTCCCTCAGCGCCTTCTGTGGTGCCGCGGTCGATAAGGTCGCCGTCTTCGTTGTAGCTGAGCTCGACATTCTGTGCCGTGCTGAAGGCGTCGAGTGAGCTGTAGCCCTCTTGGACCTGGGTGAATGCGTATGCCCCGCCCACTGCGAATATCAGTCCAAGGACCGTCATCACGATTCCTAGCTGCCGTATTCGGGTTCTCATCTTGTCTCCTTGTCATCGGTTGCTCGTGAATCAATTCACAAGCTTGTGTTTACCAATTCATTATACACTCACTTAGGAATAACAGGTAGTTAGTTATTAAGAAACTAAGCAATTGCGGGTTCTGTCAGTTCGGTGATAGGAATCACCGACTCTGTGAGGCCGATTCGACGGGTCGATCGGGGTGGCCGAAGCGTGATGTGGTTCAATCACTTGCACCTGTTTCGGTGCGGCTCATGTCTCCCAGGCCTGGTCAGCCCAGAGGTAGATTGCCAGGGCAACGGTGGATCCGATGACCGCCGCAGTCGCCAAGGGGAGGATGGTCCCGTCGAACGATGCGTCGATGAGCGCGCCGATCAATGCCCCACCGAGCGTGCCGATCGTGCCGGTAACAGCCGATGCGGTTCCGGCGACGTCTCCCATGGGGATCATGGCCGCTGCGTGGAAGTTGGGAATCAGAAGAGCATGAGCCAGGAGAATTGGGAGTAGTCCGGCAAGGAACCACCCGAAGGGTGGAGTCCCCGCCGTGCTCCATGCGATTGCCGCAAATGCGGCCGTGGCTCCAACATAACCAAAAGCGATGAACCTCAATAGTCGGCGGAGGGGGATGACGTTGAGGAGTCGTGTGTTGACCAGCATGCCAAGCCCGATGACGGCGGCGGATCCACCGAAGATGATCGGGAACCAATCATCAAGTCCGAATACCTGATCGATGATCACCTGGCTCGAAGCGAGATAGGAAGCAAAGAACCCGAAGACGGCCGTTCTCGAAAGCGTGAGTCCCATCGTTAGGCGATTCCTGACTACGAAGCCACCTGCGGCGAGCAGCCGATCCAGCCGGAGCGGCAAGCGGCGGTCCGGCGGAAGCGTCTCGGGCAGCCGCAGCGACCACACACCGACGACGATCGCGAATATGGCAATGGCGAAGAACACCACGTGCCACGTGCCGACGACGAGAATCAACGATCCAAGCGTCGGGGCGATAATCGGCACGATGATGAAGATCGCCATGATGTATGACATCGCCTTGGCCATTGCCTGGCCTTCATAGACATCGCGAACCAGCCCAAGGGCGACAACTCGCGGACCGGCCGCGCCGATGCCACCGAGAAGACGGAGCAAGAAGAGAGTGGACAGGTTTGGCGCAAATGCTGCTCCGATGGCCGCGCCGATGTAGACGGCGACCCCCGCATACAGGATTGGCTTTCGGCCGAGAGCATCAGAGAGCGGTCCCCAGATCAGCTGCCCCAGGGCAAGCCCGATCAAGAAGAAGGTGATGATGGGTGCCAGAGCGTTGGAGCCCTCCGTCAGTCCGAAGTCTGGCTTCATGACACCGAAGGCGGGGAGCATCATGTCGATCGCCAGTGCGGTCACGGCCATGATCATTGACACAAGAGCGGTGAACTCGATCCGCCCCAACCGTGACTCGATCACTTCTCGTGCAGCGTTCACGGTGTGTCCCCGGTTGCGACGGGTCGGTCATCAGACGACCAATCGCTCCACGAGCCGACGTAGAGCAACGGACGATCGATGCCGGCAACATCCATGGCAAGGATGTTGTGACAGGCGGTGACGCCGGAGCCACATTGAGCAATATCGCTCTTGGCTCCGTTGATGCCGAGGTCAGAGAATCGGGATCTGAGCTCGTTGGGCGTCAGAAAGGTGAGATCCGCAGAGAGGTTCTCCGTCTGGGGAACGGAGATCGCACCGGGGATGTG
>PJEL010000340.1_pt1 | contig 55963 bp, 41 predicted proteins | sample 1853271 | NCBI WGS metagenome assembly PJEL01 (sample SAMN08108733, study PRJNA415343) | Invertebrate metagenome, whole genome shotgun sequencing project. | host: Globobulimina | place: Sweden: Gullmar Fjord | collected 2015-08
GGGCCCCCTTGGATCGGCTGTGGCTCCCGGTTAGCCCGTCCTCCGAGCGGACGCGACTACATTTGGTCAACATCGTGGGAGTCTTGGAAATGGGTAGGCATTTCGGCCGACAAGCCCTGTTAGCGGCCCGGTATGCCTGGGCGAGCTGGCTGCGCACCAGACCCCAGTATGGGTCTTGGGAGGCGAGAGAATTAGGCCAACGAGGCGAGCGTACTGCTGTTCACATAGAACAGGCTGGCACGGTAGTGGGCGAGTGCCGACGCTCGCCTCGTCGAGGCCTGCCAAGTAACTTAGCAACGTTCGTGCCACGGTTGAACAACGGAGCAATGCGGAATATGAGGCGAGCGTCTTGCACTAGCGCAATGCATTGCGCAAAGCATTGCGGCAATAGCGCAATGAGGGGGAGAGATGAACGAGACGACTAGAACAGCGGGGAGCTTGTCGCGCGTCTGGGTGCTCGGTATCGCCACGGTCGTTCTGAGCCTGATCGCAGTCTTTGCGGTCGCCTGGCCAAAGAAGGAACTGCCCGTCGTCGAGAGCCCGAAATACTCGATGGTCTTTGGCGGCGATCTGTTGCTCGGGCGGCGCTTCAATCTCGCCATTCACCAGAAACACTCGACGGCTCGCATCTTTGGGGATGTCGGAGATCTGCTCCGCAGAGCAGATCTGGCTGTGGTCAACGCCGAGGGCGTGATCAGCGGCGGGGGGGAGTTCCAAGACAAAGGAGAGCCCCAGTCCCACATGTACAGAGCGCATCCAGTCGCGATCGACCTGCTCAAAAAAGCAGGAATCGACGTGGTTTCGGTCGGTAACAACCACTCCGGAGACTATGGCCCGGCCGCCCTGACCGAGATGCTTGACCGGGTGGAGATCGCCGGCCTGCAGGCTACCGGTGGGGGGCGCAACCTCGCCGAGGCCCGCCGCCCCGCCTATGTCCAGGTGGGCGATCTCGTCGTCGCCGTGGTCGGTGCGGATCTCACGAGTACACGCCACATGGGTGCCACCGCTGATTCGCCCGGATCCCTGCACATCGACGCCTCGAAGCACGCCGCGACCGTCGCCGAGTTGACCCAGATCCTTCAGGATGCCCGCCAGTACGCGCACCTCGTGGTGTTCACGCCGCACTGGGGGCCGAACTGGAGGGACGAGCCCTCGAAGGCCCGGCGCAAGCTGGCGAAGGCCTTGATCGCTGCCGGTTTCGACGCCATCGTCGGTCACTCTGCCCACCAGATCCAGGGCGCCGAGATCATCGACGGCAAACCTGTGATCTATGACGTCGGCAACCTCGTCCTGGACAACGAGGGGAAGGGCGAGGCCCACAAGGCCCTGGTGTGGGAGCTGAAGTTCGACAAGGCGGGAGTCAGCGCCGCCATCGGGCATCCCATTCGGATTGGGCAGAACCGGGTACGAGTGGCGTCAAAGGCGGATCGCTCGGCCATTCTTGCGACCGTGGTGAAGCGGTCTGAGGAGCTTGGAACCCGAGTGACACGCCGCAAGAAGAAGGCTTGGTTGGACTGTCAGCCAGGCCCCCCCGCGGCGGCCCCTACCCAGCCTCCCCCGAAGATCGACCCGCCAACCAGCGTGCGTGATGCACCTCGTGAGCCACAGCTCGATGAACTCCCGGCTGGCGTCCATGCCGCATCCGTTGAGTATGAAAGTGGAATTCGCTTGGTTGGCTACCACCTTTTGCTCGACGAGATCCCTCCCAAGGGGGGCCAGTTCGTAACCCTGTATCTGCAGGCCGATCGTCCTCTCGATCAGGACTACTGGATCCACCTCGAGGCGCGCGGGCCAGAAGGGGAGTTGGTCACCCGGATGCCACATCTGCCTGGCGACTGGATGATGGGCAAGGAGGACTGGCCCATCGGCCCCATCGTCGTCGACAGGACCCTGATGATACTCAAGAAGAAGCCCGAGTCGGTCACGTTCCTGGTGAGCTTGTGGGCCAATGGCGTGGTGGTCGCGCCCATCGATTCCGACCTGCCGATCGCCTCTGGTGACCTGGTGGAGCTGGGAACGGTCCCGGTGGTCGAGGATGCCCCGAGCATGTTCTCGCAGCTCGAGGCCCATCGCGCCCGACGACCGTGAGGCTTTGGGGACTTGACCTCCCCTGGTGTCCTCCGTCGGGATAATGACCTAGGGTCGCGCTCGTCGTGGCTTCCTGAGGTGTCAATGTCCGACCACGGCAGGCGGGTCTACGGCTCGATGTTCGAAATGCTCTCCGGCCCGGAGAATCCGACGCCGATGGTCCGCCTGAACAAGGTGACCTGTTTCGAACACGCGACGGTCTACGCCAAGCTGGAGTGGTACAACCCGTTCGGCGCAGTCAAGGATCGCGTCGCGGCAAACCTGGTTGCGGATGCCGAAGAGCGCGGCATGATTGGCGAGAATCAACAGCTGGTAGAGCCTACTTCGGGCAACACCGGCATGGGTCTGGTGATGGTCGCCAACGGTCGCGGCTACTCGCTCACCACTCCACTGTCGCGGATGATCCCTCAAGAAAAGCGCACGATGTTGCGGTTCTTTGGGGCCAATGTGCTCGAGCTCGACGACAATCTCTGCCCGGCACCTGGCGCTCCCGAGGGGGCCATTGCGACGGCCCTCGACCTGGCGGACCAGCCCGAGTTCCACATGCTCAACCAGTACGTGAACGAGGCCAACCCCGGCGCGCACTACAAGACCACCGGCCCGGAGATCTGGCGGCAGACCGAAGGAAAGGTCACCCACTTTGCCGCCGGTCTGGGCACGTGCGGCACCATCACGGGCACCGGACGATTCCTCAAGGAACAGCGCTCGGATGTCCAGGTCATCGGCGTACATCCGATGATTGGTCACGACATTCCCGGCGTGCGCAGCCTGGCGCAGCTCAGCCAGACGAAGCTCTTCCATCCCGAGGAGTACGACACCATGGAGGAGGTCACCAACCAGGTCGCCTACGACCTCTGCCTGCGCTTGAACCGCGAGGAGTGCATCATCGCCGGTCCGAGCTCCGCCATGGCGCTGGCTGGTGCGCTCCGGCACATACCCGACGAGCCGGGAGTCGTCGCGGTCGTGATCTTCCCCGACAGCGCCTTCAAGTACGCGTCCTCGGTGATCAAGCACATCCCGGGACTCAAGGTAGAACCGCCACTCTCGCGCAACGAGAAGGTCATGCGTCGCCTGATCGAGACGACCCGTGAGGATCCGACTGCAAACGTCGATCTCGAAGAGGCTCACACCATTGTGGAGCAACAAGGCGCGCTTGTCGTCGATGTTCGCGACTACGAGACCTGGGCATCGAGCCATCTTCCAGGCGCGAAGAATATGCCGCTAGAGGAGCTACAGGACTTCGAGCGCTACTTGCCCAAAGACAAGGAAGCGCCAATCTTGTCGGTCTGTAATCGCGGCAACATGTCGCTGTCGGGCGTGCTGGTGCTCAAGGGCATGGGCTACCGGAATGTGCGCAGCATTCGCAAGGGTACTCTGGGGTGGATCGACCGCGGCTGGCCCGTCGAAAAGGGCTAGGGCGAGTACTCATCGGCAGAAGAAGCGGTAGCGACTCCTGCGATGAGTACTGGGAGCGCAGCCCGGAGGCGAAGGATCACCTGGGAATCGTTGACCAATGCGGCCCATCCATCTCTGCCGGACTGCCGGGGGGCGCAGCGTCAACAGGAGTCTAGGCTCGGCGTCCGAAGAACAGGACGTTGTGATAGGGCGGCTTCGACGCCTCTTCTGCCTGCCAGTGCACGTGTTCCCGGCGAGCGTCGGGGTATACCTCGGCCATGACATCGGCGAAGTCGTCGTTGTCGAAAGCCGACCAGACCGCCATCACGCCGCCTGGTTTCAGGCGTCGGGCCGCGTGTTTTTGCCCTTCGATCGTGTAGAACGGCGCGCTCGCTGGGGACAGCCTATCGTCGGGGGCGTGGTCGACGTCCACCAGGATCAGGTCGTAGGTTTCCGAACCCGGCCCCAACAGGTCCTCGTAGGCGTCGCCCTTGACGATCTCGAATCGATCGTCTTCGGCGAGCTCCGCAGACAGTGGGAGCAGGCCCCGCGTCATCCAGTCGATGACAAAATCCATCTTCTCGACGACGCGGACCGAGGTCACATTGGACCTCTCCAGAGCGGCTTGGGCGGTGTAGCCGAGCCCGAGACCACCGATGAGGACCGTGAGTGGGCCATCCCCGCCATGCATGGACAGAGCGCTGGTTGACAGACGCATCTCGGAGAGGGGACTGAGACTGCTCATGAGCAGGTGTCCCTCGATCCCGATCTCGTATACCCAACCGGGTCCTGCCAGAGCCTCACGGCGGCCAAGGTAGATCATGCCGATGGGTGTGTCGGCGTGCTCGAGTATTTCCAGGTCTTTCACGGGCGGAAGCTACCCGGGTCGTTGCACCCACGCAACGCGTTGTTCCGAAATTGCCAGATTGTCCCTGGCAAGTCGGGGTTCATATTTGAGGTCAACACCCGAGGACTCCCATGCCAACCCTGTTCGACTCTCTTCAACTTGGCCCTCACACCCTCGAGAATCGCGTGCTCATGGCGCCGATGACCCGTGGGCGAGCCAGCGTGGACAACGTGCCCACGACTCGAATGGCGACCTACTACGAGCAGCGTGCTGCCGGCGGTCTGCTGATCACCGAGGGCACGCAGATCTCTCCACAGGGAGTGGGGTGGTATCGAGCGCCGGGGATCTGGACTGACGAGATGGTCGAGGCCTGGAAGCCAGTGACGAAGGCGGTGCACGACGCTGGGGGCCGCATCTTCATGCAGCTCTGGCACCTCGGCCGTGTCTCCCATCCAGACTTCCAGCCCGCGGGCGAGCTTCCCGTCGGTCCCTCTGCAATCGCCGCCGAGGGACACAGCCACACTCCGAGTGGAAACAAACCCTACGTGGTTCCTCGCGCCCTTGAGACGAGCGAGCTGCCCGGCGTGGTGGCCGACTTCGTGCGCGCCGCAGAGAACGCCATCGCTGCCGGTTTTGACGGCGTCGAGCTCCACGGGGCCAACGGATATCTCCTCGACCAGTTCATTCGTGACGGTTCGAACCGACGCACCGACGCGTATGGCGGCTCCATCGAGAATCGCTGGCGCCTCCCGCTCGAGGTCGCTGCTGCGGTCGCCTCTGCCATCGGCTCGGAGCGTACGGCTGTACGGTTATCACCGACCAACAGGTACAACGACATGATCGACAGCGATCCGATTGCCAGCTACAGCTACGGCGCCCGGAAGCTGGGCGAGCTCGGACTGGTCTACCTGCACGTGGTGGAGCCGCGTCCCGGTCACATGATGCACGATCCGGAAGCCCCAGCTCTCCTGCCCCACATCCGCGAGTACTACCGAGGCGTGCTCATCAGCAACGGTGGCTTCCAGGCCGATTCGGGGAACGAGATCATCGAGTCCGGGCTGGTGGACGCCGTCTCGTTTGGCGTTCCCTACCTGGCCAATCCCGATCTCGTCGAGCGTCTGCAGCGCGGTGCCGAACAGAACGCACCCGACTTCGCGACCCTCTACGCTGGCGATGACGAGGGATACATCGACTATCCGAGCCTCGCTTCGACGCTGTAGCTACTGTGTGACCATCTCCCGGTACATCACCGCGCTGTCCTTCGCCGTGAGCTCCCCGGAGTCGGGATCCACGCTGTACAGGCCGTACCGGCTCTCATAGCCGAGGGCCCACTCGAAGTTGTCCATCAGTGACCAGGCGAAGTAGCCGCGCACGTCGTACCCATCGGCGCGGGCCACCTCGATCTGGCGGATGTGGGAGCGCAAGTACAGCTGTCGCAGGGCGTCGTTGTCGGTCCCGATGCCGTTCTCCATGATGACGACGGGCTTGTGATAGCGGTCCGTGAGGTCCTCGATGGCGACTCGGATCCCTCGGGGAAAGTGCTGTTCTCTAACGGGGAATGGGCTCGCACGTCGACGGTGGTAGTAGTTGAAGCCCACCAGGTCTGCGTGCTCAGCTACCCGGTCGAGGTGGTCGTGGTTGTAGCCATCGCCGATGTACGTGAAGACTCCGGCGATGTCCCAGGGTTCTGGCGAAAACGCGATGATGTTCTGGATGGTGACCAGCTCCGCGTCCGGATCGACGGCGCGAATGATCTCGGCCGCCTCGATCCAGGCGTTGGCGGCGGCCTCGGTGTGAGCGTTCACCAAGCCGAGATCTCTCTCGATGCCCGGCGGCCACATGCCCACGAAATATCCGGCCATGATCGCGGCATTTGGCTCGTTCTGGGGGGCGTAGAGGTCCACATGGGGAGCGAGAGCCCTGCCCATCCGCTCGACATAGGAACGCCATCGCGCCTTGGCTTCGGGGTGTAGCCAGCCGTTGCCGTGCCCGTTGTCCAGATCCGTGGCCCAGTCTGGGAATGTGAAGTGCCACAGACAGACCACCGGCACGATGCCCGCAGCCCGGAGCGCGACAGCCCGGCGCTTGTACTCGGCGATGGCGTCGTCGTCGTATTCCCCGGGATCTGGCTCCACTCGCGCCCACTCCACCCCCAAGCGGTAGTGGCTGACGCCGAGCTCTTGCAGTGCGGCGAGATCGCGGTCGAACCTGGACCAGCTCTCGGTTCCTTGCCCTCGGGCCTCGGGGATGGCTCCGCGCTCGGCGAAGAGATCCCAGTCCGTGGCGAAGACGTCGTCTCCCGGATCCTCGGTTTGATAGGGCGATGTGGCCACGCCCCACATGAACTCTCCATCGTCGGGCTCGCGGATCGAATCCGGCGCGCAGCTCAGCAACAGCACGAGGATCACGGGCTCGCCTCCGCCATGGGAAGGGGAGCGGCCGTGCCGGTGACCAGCTCTTCGAAGCCAGTCCAGGACACAGTGGTGAAGGGCCTTTTCTCCCGATCCTCTCGGCGGGTTCGGTCCGCGAAACTCCAGGGCACGGACGGGTCGACGAGCACGGCCTCGAAGCGAATTCCCTCGGGAGGAACGCCGACGATTGCGATGTCTCTCTGGGGGTCGTGCACCGGAGAAGCCTCCAGGAGCAGGGAGTCGATGCCAGCCCGTTCGTCGATGGAGAGGATGAGCTCGGAGGCCCCCCGCATGGAGCGCAGGGTGCCCGACAGCCTCCAGCCGTCCTCGCTGGCCCGGAGCGCGAGGTTCTCCAGCACGGGTTCGCTTCCTGTGGAGAGAACCTCCTGGCCATAGACGCGCTCTGGGACCACGTCCGAGTAGTGCGGAAAGAGGAGCGTCGAGGCGGCACACAGGCCCGCAACAGGCAGCACGAGGGCTACGCGTTGCCAGGGCAGCTCGGCGAGGAGGGGGATGGCGAAGCTCAGGCCGAGTGCGAGGGCAGCTGCGAGAGCGATGGCGGCGTCGAGACCAAGCGCCACCTCGAGCGCGTACAGCAAGGGAAACCAGAGAGCCACTGCCACGGCAAGGCCAGCGAGTGCCCCCCGCTCCGGCGAGGAGAAGCTGACGACTGCCGCGACCGCCGCCGGCACCGCAAACAGGTAGGCGACCGCTGGTACGAACACCGCAAGCACAACCGCAAAGGCCGCGGTGAGCATCGCCATCGTGAGCGTCAGAGCGTTCTTCACGGACTTTGTGAGCGCGCCTATGAGGCCGACAATTGCAAGAGTGCCCAGGCCGATCCCGACCGCGAGAGGCAGGCCGTGGGCCGCCCAGGGATCCCTCTGGCCGGAGAGGGCTTGCAGGGTGAAGACCAGGCCGCCAGCCCAGGCCGCGGACAACAGGATGGCGAGCCACCAGGCTCCAGCCGCAGCAAACCCGGACTGCAGCCCGAGGTCTTTTCGCCCCCGCCATCCGGCTGCGGCGCTGAGGAGGAATCCACCGAGCGCGAGCCAGGGGGTCCAGGCCGCCGGCCAGCGCGGGACGACGAGTCCCAGCACATCGAAGTACATCAGCTCCCCGAGGGGCGCGTGGTCGAGATCCACGCTCCCAAGGGCCTCGAACATCGCCCAGGCGTTGTCTCCGTGGGATTGCAGGGACGACGGGTCGAGGTTCTCGATGGTGTCCATGTCGGTGTGGTAGTACTGGGAGTTCTCCGTCAAAGCGAAGTTTGCGGCTGGAATTCCGAACCACTCCCACACGGTGACATCGGTGTAGTTGGGCATGGTGTCGTAGACGAGGTCGCTGAGGCTGTTGGCGAACGGGTACGACGCGTGTCCGATCCACGCCGAGATCATCCAGGAGCTGTCGGCAGAGGTCTCGAACATCTGTGAGATACCAGCTGTACCGCGGGCTTCCAGGTTCAAGACGGCGGCGACTCGATGGGCTAGCGGGTCCCTCTCCAGGAACGCCACTGCACCGAGCAGGCCGGTCTCCTCTCCCTCGTCGAAGAGGAAGATCAGCGAGTTCTCATGGGGCGTCTGCACCCAGTGGCGGACGAGCTCCACGCCGATTGCAACCGCGGCACCGTCGTCGCTCGCACCCGGACCCGACGGCGCGGAGTCGGTGTGGCACGAGTACATCAGCGCGCCGTCTCGAGAGCCCGGCAGCAACACGACGATGTTGTTCGTCCAGCCGCAAGCACCGAGGGGAGAACAGGCGAAGTCCCTCCGCTCTTCGGGCTCGGCGCCGGCCTCGGTGAGTTCCCGCATTAGCCGCTGTCGAACGGCATCCTGGGCTGGAGTGCCGATGGGATGTGGCGTTTCGTCCGCGAGGATCCGACCGAGCACCTCGATCGCAGCCTCGGCGGAGAAACCCTTGGAGCCGACGGGCTGCGGGGCTTGGGGCGTGAACCTCCAGAGCGTGGCTGCCATGCCCAGCGCGATGCAGACCAGAGCGGCGATGGCGGTTGAGCGCGAGGGAGGGGAGGACATTGCCGCGCATCCTCACACGTTCTGTTCGCGACCCTTAGAGCACGACGGCGAATCCCGTAGTGAGCGAAGTCTTCCGGGTGGCCGAGACTCCAGCGACGCGGTGCGGAATTCCGGTCATGGCGGAGATCCAGCCGCGCCAACGTCCCGGCGAGCCGTGGATGACAGAGATCCCGGTGTTGGTCTGTGCCGAAGCGTGGACGCCCAGGGAGGCCCACCCGATCTGATGGCTCAGGGTCCCGGCAACGGTCCAGCGGGAGCCGAGGTATCGACCGAAGCTGCCCGAAGTGGCCACAACGGGCTGAACTGTAGAGCCAACGCCGATCTCAGCGGTCGTTCCGACGCTCCAGGGCCACTTGCCGAGGGTTCTCTCGATGGCCGCCCCAGTGACGAGGCCAGGCTGCTCGAGTCCGGTCACGTCCTCGTGCAGAATGCCCGAGGACTCAGTCCAGTCGCGCCCTGTGGGAAGACGAAGCCCAAAGGTCAGGATTGGCACTGGCGGTCCCCAGCCCTCGGCCACCATCTTCTCCTCGGTCGGATCCCAGAGTGCGGTCGCTCGCACGTCTCCCAGGCCTCCGCCCCAGCCGGAGATCGTCTCGCTCTTGTGGTGATTGAGCCGCGCCGGCGCGGAGAGCCCCAGCTGCCATTGTCGGCTCACTCGAAGGCCGGCACCGAGGGTGGTAATGCCCGATCGCTCGCGCACCGAGCTGTCGTGGAGTTCGCCGTCCCGGTCCCACCAGCCATCCGTGTTCTCGGCGCCGACGGCGAGGGCGATGACGGACTTCTCGCACTCGCCCACCCGCGCTGGATTCGCGGCCGTCGATCCCACGCAGCACGCCCCCGCCCAAGCCGTAAAGCCATACGACAGGGCGAGGAGGGTGCCGAGGGCGCTACTCGACTTCATAGGCGACGGTCGCGGCGTCGGTGTCGTCGGCGGTCTCGACCTCGATCTCGACCTCCCAGAGACCCGCCATCGGGAATGTCCAGGTTGCAGTGAACATGCCCATCATGTCGCCTTCGGTGACCGCTGGCGTCTCGTCCATGCCGTGGCCCATGTCGGGCATGAACGGCGTCAGGGACAGGGTCGCACCCGAGACGCCCATGTCGTCGACCATGACGTGCAGCCCGAGCTCGATCTCCTCTCCGGCTTTGAAGGGATCCGAGCCCGGCGTCAGGTGGATAACGAAGGCCCCTTCTTCGGTCTCGACTTCAGCGGGATTGGTGGGTATGTCGGTGTCTTCGGCGTCATCGGCGGCGCATCCAGCCATGGAGAGTGCGGCGGCGAAGGCGAACAGGCGCATAGGGGGGCTCCGATTGATGCGGCAACGTGATTCGCTACCTGCCTGCGCGCGATGTGGCAGATTGTCGCACCCCTGAAAGTCAAGCCCCAAGGGCGGTTTTTGTGGGGTGTGGCAAGTTGTCGCACCCCCGTTCGAACACTCCATCGGATAGGCGGCCAGCATGAAGGCTGCTGTCCTGTGGATCGAGCGACTGCGCTGGGGACTGGCCCTCGCCCACGTCGCCCTGATCGGATCGGTGGCACTCGAGTACGCGCCACATTGGCCGCTGGCGCCTCTGGTCGGCCTGCTCGTGGCGGGCATCGCGAGCAACGTCCTCGTGACTTGGCGACGGCGAACCTCGTCGGTCTCGGGGCGCGAGCTCGGAGCGCTCCTGATCTTCGACACCGCCTTGCTGACCGTTCTCCTCGCCATCACTGGTGGCTCATCGAGCCCGTTCTCCCTGATGTACCTGGTGCCCGTCATCAGCGCTTCCTTCGCTCTGAGCCCCGCCGGAGCCTGGACGGTGATGGGTGCGACCGGCGTCGCCTATCTGAGCCTCTTTGTGTTCGGGCCGGCACCGGCACACCACCATGATGCCACCGAGATGAGGGCTCATATTACGGGGATGTTCCTTGCTTATGCGTGTGCCGCACCGCTGATCGTGGTGGCCCTGACTCGAGTCGGTGCGCTCCGGATTCAGGCGGAGGAACGCGTGGTCGAGGCGCTGCATATCCAGGCCCGAACCCGACACCTGGCCTCTCTCGCCACCCTCGCCGCCGGTGCAGCGCACGAGCTGGCCACTCCGCTGTCGACGATCATGATGGTTGCCAGGGAGATGGAGCGAAAGGCCTCTGTGGACGCGGATCGAGAGGATCTCGCCCTCATCCGGGAAGAGGTTCTCGTCTGCCAGGAGATCCTCGCGCAGCTCTCCGCGGACGCCGGAGCCGGAATGGGAGAGATCGAGGACGTCGTGGATCTCGCCGATCTGGTGCACGAGGCGCTGAGCGGCGGGCGCTATGATCCGGTGAACGTCACGGTCGAAGGTGCAGAAACGACCGTGGCGCTGCCAGCCCGTCTGATCCGCCAGATGCTCCGGAGGTTGGTGGGGAATGCCCGCGATGCCAGCAGCGGCGATCAACCGGTGGCAGTGCACGTGCTCGTGAGCACCGATGCAGTCCGTCTTCAGGTCACCGACACTGGGGTGGGCATGACGGCTGAGGTCGCCGAGCACTGCACCGAGCCCTTCTTCACCACCAAACCCGAGGGCGAGGGTACCGGACTCGGGCTGTTCTTCGTGCAGTCGGTGGCGCAACACTACGGCGGCGAGCTTCGCCTCCAGACCACACCCGGAGAGGGCACCACCGCCACCATCAGCATGCCGACCGCCGGAGAGTCCGCTTGAGCACTCCAACTTCCGAGAGTGTGTTCCTGGTCGTCGACGACAATGAACGCCTGCGCGAGCGTCTCGGCAGAGCCCTCGAAGACCGCGGCTACAGAGTGTTGACCGCCGACTCTCCCACCTCTGCCAAGGCCATTCAGGCCGAGACGCCGCCGACTCACGCCATCCTCGATCTGCGGATGCCCGGCGGATCCGGTCTCGACCTCCTCGCCGATCTGCGCGCGGTCGATTCAGACCTTCAGGCGGTTGTCTTGACGGGCTACGGCAGCATCGCCACCGCCGTCGAGGCCATGCGGCTGGGGGCGATCAACTTCCTGGCCAAGCCAGCTGACGCGGACATGATTCTCGCGGCATTCACCCCCTCGAGTGGGCGGGGGCCCCTCATCGACGAGCCGATCTCCCTGGCTCGCGCCGAGTGGGAGCTGATCAACCACGTGCTCGAGGACTGCGGAGGCAACATCAGCCTCGCCGCGCGCAAGCTCGGACTCCACCGACGCACACTGCAACGCAAGCTGCAGAAGTACCCGCCTCGCAGCTAGGACGGGCTGGTAGATTGAGGCATGGAAGGCCCGCCAAAACGGCTGCAGCTCGCCGACTGCATCATCGACCTCCGAGCTCGCCAGTGTTTGCGTGGAGAGAGCAGGATCAAGCTGACTTCGAAGGAGGTCGAGGTCCTGGCCTATCTCGCTGGACGAGCCGGCGAAGTGGTTTCCAGAGAGGAGCTGGAGCGCGAGGTTTGGGAGTTTCGTCCAGGCGTTCGCTCTTCGGCTGTGCGCATGTCCATGACGCGGCTGCGACAAAAGATCGAGCTAGAACCTACTAAACCTCGCAGCCTGCACGCTATCCGGACCCAGGGCTGGTGCCTCGAGCTCGCGACGACCAACGCAGTCATCGGTCGCGGCGACGCGCTGAGAGACCTCTGGGAGCGCATCGACGCGGGTGCTCGTGAGATCTGTCTGCTCGGCCCCGGTGGGATCGGAAAGACGACGGTCGCCCGAGAGTTCGCGCGGCAATGGGAGTTTCGACGCGGCCTGTCGGTCTGTGTGTCTGATCTGTCCGTCGCCGTGGACGCCGAGTCCGCACTGTCGGTGCTCGCCCAGGGTCTCGGGCTGCTCCTCCGTGGCGACGACTTCGAGGGAGATCTGCGAGAGGTCTGCTCTGTTGTGGAGGATCGAGGCCCACAGCTGCTGATTCTCGACAACCTGGAGCAGCTTCCCGACGCGCAGCTGCGCCGACTCCGATCACTCTGGGCCCTGGCGACTGTGACAGCTGTGGCCACCTCTCGCAGGCGCCTGGGCTGGGCAGCGGAGATCTCCGTGCCCCCGATGACCACATCCGAGGGCGTCGAGCTGTTCTGGGCCCGCGCTCGAGAGGTCGCGCCGGACCTGGTGGCGGACTCCGAGCCGGTTCGAGCCCTCATTGAGGGTCTGGGAGCGATACCCTTGGCCATCGAACTGGCGGCGGCGCGGGTGTCGGTGCTCTCGGTCGCCGAGCTCCACAAACGGCTCTCGCAGCCGCTATCCCTGCTGCGCGGTGGGCCAGGGCAGGGGCGGCACCAATCCCTGGAGGCGACGCTGGAGTGGTCCTGGAATCTGCTCTCGGAAGACGAGCGTTCGGTTCTCTCGGCCTGTGCGGTGTTCCGAGGTGGCTTCGGGGCTGCTGACGCCGAGGCGGTTGCCGACCTGCCGGGCGTCGACGTGGTGGCCATCCTCGGTCGACTCCTCGGAGCGAGCCTTCTTCGTCAGGTTGAACGCTCCACTCGGCGCCTGGAGCTTTGGCACGTGGTCCGAGAGTTCTGTGAGCCCTGTGCACTGGAAGTGCGCCGTCGCCACGCTCGGCACTTCGCTGGACGCGCGAATGATTTCCTGGCGTCCTACCGCGCAAATGGCGATGGTCTCAAGCGGCTGGGTGACGACGAGCCGAACCTGAGCGCCGCTCTGGAGGTCGCCATCGACAGCGGCGACGGTGATGGAGCCGCCGCCGTCGCCCTGGCTCTGCGGGAACTCTACTTCCAGCGGGGGCCACGGCGGGCTGTGCGGACTACGATTGAGCGGGTGGTGGGTCTGCGGGTCTCCGACGCCACCAAGGTCCGGGTTTTCCTCGGACACAGCAGTGCCCTGGAGCGGACGCGGAGCCGAGCCCGCTGTGTGAGCATCGCTCGAGAGGCGGTGGCCATCGCGCGGGAGCTCGGGGATCCTGAGTTGGTGTTGGAGGCGACTACCGGGCTAGCCAGAGCGCTCTACACCAACAGCGAGTTTGCGGAGTGCGGCGCGATTCTCGAGGAGGCGCTCGACACGCCGTTCGCCGAGCGAGATCACGTCCTGGTCGCCCAGGCTCGGAGCGCTTTGTCCGCCGCGCAGGCGCTCTTGGGAAGGAACGACGAGGCCATCGCCAACGCTGAGCTCGCCGTCGATCTCATCGATGCCCTCGGGCACCGAACCCTGAGCGGACCGGCCTGGGCCGAGCTGGGGTTGCTGTACATCAACGCCAACCGCATCCGCGACGCACTGCTGGCTAGCATTCGCGCGGAGGCGGCCCTCGAAGCAGCTGGGCAGCTGGAGATCCTGGCGTCGACGCTGGTGGATCGGGGTCACATCCAGATCAAGCTGGGCGACCATGCCGCCGCCGAGCGGGTCCTCCTCAAGGCGGGCGAGGTGTGCCTGGCCCACGGACAGGTGACGGAAGGCGGATTGTGCGCCGTGAACCTCTCAGAACTCTATCGGAACCAGGGACGGTGGCGCGAGGGTGACGAGGTCCTTGCCAAGGGGCTGAGGCTGCTGCGGCGCACCGGCGATCGATATGGAATCGCCATTGGCGGCGCAAATCAGGCGTTATATCTGCGCTGTCGCGGCGACCTGGATCGGGCCATCGCCATCTGGGAGCAGGCTCTCTCCGAGCTCGAGCAGATCGGAGCCTCCTATCTGCTGGCTCATCACCTGGTGATGTATGGGGCGGCGCTGGCCGACGCCGATCGGCTCGAGGCCGCCGAGGATGCCTTGCGTCGGGGCCGCGAGCTGTTGCAGGGGCAGATGCCGGCGAATACCGCAGTCTGTGTCGAGGTTGCCGAGGGGCACCTCTGGCTGGCTCGAAATCGCCACGATCCCCGGGAGGCGCACCTGGCGGCCGCGCGCCGAGCTCACCAACAAGCGACCTCGCAGGTTCGAGAGCTGCACTGCCTGGACGCCCTGGTTGCCGTTGCGACGCTGGGGAGCGCTCTCGACGCGTCCTGACCGGCAACTGTAGAGGTTCACTGCACCGGTACGAGCTTTCCGTCCGCGCCCACGATCCACTGCCCCGGCGCAATCGGGCGAACCTGTGAGGACACCACGTCCTGGTAGCGAGACGCCGGCTGCGCGCCTTGGAGGTGGGTGAAGAATCTGCCCTTGGAATCGAAGAAAGCGGTGTATGGGACCGCTCCGCGGAACTTCGCGCCCAGCTCGCTCATTGCAGCGGCGATATCCGTCGTGCTCGAGTCGACGCGATAGTCGAGCCAGTCGGTGGGGTTTTCGGCTAGCCACGCCTGAAGTCGGCGGTTGTCGCGGTCTATGGACAAGCCGAGAACGCGGAGGGTCTTGGGGTGTGTCTTGGCGAGATCGTTCAGGACCGGAAAGACGCGGTGGCAGGGGCCGCACCAGGTCGCCCAGAAATGCGCGGCGACGATACGCCCTTTGTGCGCGCCAATGACCTTCGACAGCTCGGAGGGCGCGATGGACGTCGTTGCGCGGCTCACAGCGGGGAATCCGCACAGCCCGACCCCGATCAATCCCTGGAGTACTCTTCGCCGGGATGGCTCGGTGAAAGCGGTTGTTTTGGCCATGCTGGAGTGTACCAGCACATTCCAACGCTGGTAGGGTGGGGCGAGAATGGACCAATAGGGCAAGAGCAGCACCCACAGAAGGCGTCGATGAGCGAACCAGGGCACCGTCTCCACCAACGCGCCTTCCACCACGCAAAGATCCGTCGTGAGCTGGTGATCGGCATCTTCTGCGCCTTCCTCGCCATGTCCGTTCTGGGGTACTTCGCGCTCAACTATTGGCCGGGTGATCCCCACCATTGTGCGGTGGTCTACAACCAGTTCGGGCCGACCAACGCCGCCCAGGACCCGCACCAGTGTTTCTGCGAGAACTTCGATCTGGAGAAGGTCAAGGCGGGAGCCTGGGGTGTTCGTCAACACGCCAACACCTGGTCCAACCTGTTCCCGCTCCTCATCGGGCTCATCCTCGCCTGGAAGAGCGGGGCCGATCGGGCGAGCGGCCGCCTGGTCGAGTCGAGCCGTGCCCGACCGTGGGGTGGTGGCTACCCGCTGATCATGACGTTGATAGTTGGCTTTATGGCGCCTGGGAGCATGTATTTCCACGCCTCGCTGACGGAGTGGGGTGGCTGGACCGACTCGATGTCGATGTACATGTTTGTGTACTTCCTCTTTGTGTACGGCGTGCTCGTACGTCGTAGCAAGAAGGAACACTCCGGTCTGTATTTTAGGTTCTTCGTGCTCTTTGTGTTGGGCGTCGGGGCGTCGATGTTCGTGCTGGTCATGACGGACCTGTACGTGAAGGGCTACGGGCTGCTCCTGTTGTGGCCGGCGGTCGTGTTCGCGGTCTCGGAGCTCGTCCAGTGGTTCATCTATCGTCGCGATGCTCGTTGGTTCTGGGCCGCGCTCGTCGCTCAGGGCCTCGCGCTGGTCATCTGGCGCGCCAGTGTCGACAACGGCCGGCCGCTCTGCATCGGAGACGACGTCTTTGGTCCGGAGAGCTGGCTCCAGGCCCACGGGCTCTGGCACGTGCTCGCCAACATCGTGGCGCTATTCCTCTTCCTGCACTTCCGGAGCGAACGCGACCGACCGTGACGCGGTAACGTGCAACTGGGAGGAGAAGGCAAACTCCCTCCCAGGCCCGGGAAGAGCTGAATGGCCGGTGCGGATAGAGGACCCTTTCCCAGCGTTATCGACCAAGGTCGCTATCTCGTCGAAAAGCGCCTTGGCGAGGGTGCCATGGCGACGGTCTACCTCGCATTCGACATCCAATCCGAGAACTGGTGCGCCATCAAGGTGCTTCGAGACCAGTTCGTGAAAAAGGAGAGTCCTCGCCGCCGCTTCGAGTCCGAGGCGCGGATCCTCCAGAAGCTCGACCACCGCAACATCATCAAGTGTCTGGCGGCAAATACGGAGGTCGATCCACCCTGGATGGTGCTGGAGCTTGCGGAAGGCGGCTGCCTCATCGACTGGATCGACTCCCACGGCAATGTTCCACCGCGGATGGCTGTCGACGTAGGGATCCAGATCTGCAAGGGCCTCGCCGCAGCCCATGACGCCGGCATCGTGCACCGCGACGTGAAGCCGCACAACATCCTCATGAACCATCGGGGGGTGTGCAAGCTCACCGACTTTGGGATTGCCCAGGGGGACGCGCTGGGGCCAGATCTCACCCGCACAGACACTGCGCTCGGAACGTTGGGCTACGTCGCACCCGAGCAGCGCGCCAACGCCAAGAGTGTCGATCACCGTGCCGACATCTACTCGGCGGGGGCGACCATCTACGCCATGATCACCGGGGAGGCCTCGGCGGATCTGTTTGTGGCCGACCGCGTCACCGAGCTCATGGCCGACGTGCCGCCGCCGCTCCGCCCCGTGATCATGGCCGCCACCACGTACCGCCCGGACGAGCGCTTCCTGACAGCCCACGAATTCGCGCGCAGCCTGCACGAGGCGAGGGGACAGTTGCTGCCCGACCCGAGCCAAACCCCTCAGCTCGCACTGCGGCGAGACGAGGCCCTCGATCGGCCCGCTCCTTCGGTCGGGGTGCCCGCGCCCGCGCCGGCATCCAAGTCGATTCCAGAGGTCGTCCCTCCGAAACCGCCAGATGGGGGGAATCCCCTGGCTAATGTTCGACGCTACGCCATCGTCTCCGCGCTCGCGCTCGTCAGCTTTTTTGGCCTGCTCGGAGCCGGCATGGCAGCCCTGCAGATGGGCTCGACGCAGACACAGGCGACTCAGGTCCGGGAGGCCTACTTCGACAAGGTCGAGGCCAGCGAGCCGCTCCTAGACAAGCTGGAGTCACTGGGATCCCATCGCCCTGTGCTGCAGTCAAAGTGGGATGATTGGACGGCTGCCAAGTCCGCAGAAGACAAGGATCGAGCTGCTCACGCCTACAGCGCCGCCCTTGCCGCCGACATCGCCAAACACACCCAGAACCCCTCTCCGGGAACACGGGTGACGGCGAGGACGGTCATCTCGACCTTGGAGGAGATTCAAGCCGCGGAGGCCGCGTCGGATCGGGCCGAAGCAACTGCCGCCGCGTCGGGTTGCAGCGGCAAGTAACGATCCTCTATGGTCGGTGACGCAGGCCGAATATCAGGGGAAGGAGTGCCACGCGAAGTCCCGGGCGGAGCCCTTGTAGGTGATGCCGATGTGGGCTGTGACCTCCTCGCCGTCCACTGCAAAGACGATGCTCTCGCCAGCCTGATCCACCGGCTCGTCGCGGTCGCAGAAGAATCCACCGCAAGCGTTCGCTGGTTGAGCGAGGGCAAGCGCGAGTGTGAAGAGGGGCCCCATTGGTGTACTCCTTGCAGAAATGGCAGAGTCATACTTCCGCTGGAGAACGTGACAGTCTAGAACTTCATCCCGAAACCCTCCCCCGGTTGGCGTGTGCGCGTGCAGTACTGCCAAAGCACCTGCGACGTTGTGCTCGGGTGCCGTGTCCGTGGCAAGATGCGCCTATGTTGTTGCTCTCCGTGCTGGCTACCGTGGCCCTGGCCTATCCCCTGAACTACCCAGATCACAGGAGGATGGGGGACTATGCCTGTGTCGAACACGCAGTGGCCAACGAGAACAACATCGACCTCACCGAGTACGTGATCACCGATTCTCCCCCGGGTCCGCCGACATTTCCCGCGGATGTCCAGGGTCAGCTCAGACCATTTGCGACTGACGATGCCCAGAAGCGGGCAGCAAAGGGCAAGCGCATCGAGGCCAGATCTGCCGTTGCCACCCTGGCGGTCGGCGGAAGATCGACCAAGCTGGTCTGCGAGACGGACAAGCCGGAGAGCAACGACGAGTTCAGGTGGGGCTGCGAAGACGCTATTGGCTGCACCCTCTACCTCCCGGTGAAGTCCGGTACAAAGTCCCTTCACAGCGTGCTGCAGGTCGGTAGTGCGCTGGGCCGGGTCACCAGTGACAGGCAGGCCCTGGGACTTGTTGCACTGCTCGATCCGGGGGTCTTCCTGCCGCTGACCCCGGTGGAGCTGGAGGCGTGGGCCGAGACCGCCCAGGGATACAAGGCACTGGAGACCGACGCGACCTGGGTCGAGCTCGAGAAGCACGACCACGGCTGGCTCGTCCGCGCCCCTCGGATCGCCGAGTGTGGATGCCAAAAAGACCTGGTGCGTCGTGCATTTTGGGTGTCCAAGGACGGCCGCAGCTGTCAGGTTCAGGAGGTGCCCGTTCCCCTGGCACAGGCGACGGATCCCTGTCCGACGGACTGAAATCGAATCAAGATGGTTGAGGTGGTTCTGATCTCCGCGGGCGCGGGGTCCAAAGGGCAGCCCCGGAGACGCCATGCAAGCCGCCGCCCTCGTCCTCGCCCTCCTCCTTCTCCCCCAAGCTGCTCAAGCCTCCTGTGAGGAAGGTGCTTTTGGCGATGTCCGCATCGACCAGGCCGGGGATGCAATACTGCCGGGAGCCCGGGACGTGGTGGTCGTCAGAGCTGGCAATGTTGAGATCCCCTGCGCGCGCGACGTGCGGGTGATCAGCGCCCGGGACGTTGCGATCGACGACGCCAGGGACATCAGTGTCGTCTCCGCTCACGATGTCGAAATCGGCGCGGCCAGGGACGTGCGCGTCGTCTCCGCTCACCTCGCGTGGGTCGGTGAGGCTCGAAATGTGCAGGTTATAAGTGGTAACTTGGTGTCCGAGCCGCCCGAGGCTTCCGGGTCGTCCGAGCTGGAGGACGGTGAAGAAGACGAGGAGATCAGCGACAGCGGCGGTCGTGACGGTACCCTGCGAGCGTCGGTGGACACCGTCTTCTTTCCCCAGCAGGTTGCCCATCGAGCCGGGCTGCGTCACATTGCCCAGAACGACTCGTATATTGGGGTGGATCTGCACTATGCGCCAAACAGGGAGTGGCGAGGACGCATCGGCGCCGGCATCGATGTGCTCGGCGGCGGAGGCTGGGACGTGAAACTGGGCCTGTTCCTCGGCGGCGCAGGCGAGTGGGCACCAGACACCACGCTGGCCCATCAGCCCATGGCTGGCACCGAGGTGGGTCTCGGGATCGAAGGCAAGCGCATCTTCGGTCGCTACCGCTGGATGGCGGGGCTGGGTACCGGTCCGCTGGACGGACTGCTCACCGAGAACGAGCTCACCGTCGGCTATCGGGTCCTCAGCCAGATCCAGGTCTATGGCTCCTACGCCATCGTGAATCCGGGACGAGACGGGCTCGGCTCTGGTGTGGGCCTGGGGATCGCAGCGAGCTTCTAGGCGCTGCTCCTTTGCCTCAGAGCCTGCGAATCACAGAACCAAAGATCCGCTGATACCGCGACGGGAACAGGCGCAGTAGCGCATCCAAGACGACCGCATCTGGCCCCAAGAGCACCCGCCTCCGACGTCGGCGGATGGCCTTGACCAGGATCTTTGCCGCTCGCTCAGCACTCGTGATGGAGAACCGGTCCAGCAGCTCTACGCTGACCTCATGGTTCTTCATCGCTCCAAACGAGGCCCCAAACCGCGCCTTTCGTGCGATATCCGTCTTCACTCCTCCAGGATGCACCACCGAGACCGTCACCGAAGTGTCGGCGAGCTCCATGCTGAGGGCCTCGGTGTATCCACGCACCGCGAACTTCGATGAGGTGTAGGCCGCCTGCCCCGGTGAGCCCATGAGTCCCCAGACGCTAGAGACGTTCACGATGTGGGAGGGGTGCTTCTTGAGCTGGGGCAGAAACGCCCGCGTACAGTAGACGACGCCCCAGAAGTTGATCTGCATGATCCACTCGAAGTCCTCCCATTCCATCTTGTCGACGGGTGCAACAAGGCCGACGCCAGCGTTGTTGACGAGGATGTGAACGTCGCCGAGCTCGGAGATCACTCGGCCGGCAAAGGCGAACACTGCCTCGCGGTCAGCGACATCGACCTGAGCGGCGAGAGCTCGCCTTCCAAGCTGGCGCACCTCCGCAGCGGCCTCGTTCAGCGAGTCGACGTCGCTCTTGCAGCACATGGCCACATCGCAGCCCTGCCGGGCGAGCTCCAGTGCGGTCGCTCGGCCGATTCCAGAGGAAGCTCCTGTAACAACCGCCACTTTGCCATTCAGATCACGCACCTAGCCATGCCCTCGGCTTCAGCCTATTGGGTTTTGGGTAGGGGTGGGTGCACAGGTGCCAATCATAGGCGTCGCACATGGCGCCGAGCTGGGTGTGAGCCGGCGTCCAACCGAGGATTTTCTCGGCCTTGGAGAGATCGAGCAAGTAGTCCTCGCCCATGATCTCGAACTGCCCAGACTCCAGGAAGAGCGGACTGGTGAACTTGTTGGCCAGCCGCAGGGTCTTCAGGGTCGGGCGGACAGGTAGTCGGAGCATAGGCGAGCTGCTACCGATATAGTCGCGGAGGCCGGTCATGAGTTCCAGGAACGAGATCACGCCCCCAGAGGCGATGTTGAAGGCCTCGCCCATGCCGTTGGGGTGGCCAGCGAGCTTGATGGCGGCGTCGACGACATCGAAGACGTGCACAGCCTGGACTCTGGACGACCCGTCGCCAATGAGCGGCACTGGTAGATTGCGGCGGAAAAGCTTGAACAATCGCGGGAGGGGCGAGAACTGGAAGCGAGGGCCGATGATCACCGGCGGCCGCACGATGCTCACCGGTGCCCCGTGCTCGATCAGCGAGAACAGGCCGTCCTCCAGCGCGACCTTCGCCATGCCGTAGTCGTCGATGGGAACCCGTGGATCCCCCTCACTGGCAGGTCCGTTCGGGATGTGGCCGTAGACCTCGGTGGTCGTGAAGACGACAATCCGGTCGACGCCGGCCTCGGTGGCCAGGCGCACGACGTTCTCCCCTCCACGGGCGATGACCTCTCGGATCAGGTCCGGCTTTCGGTCGTGCTGGATGAGGGTGGAGAGGTGGTAGACGTGCTGCACATCACGGAGCGCGGTGGCTACGACGTCCTTGTCACGCACATCTCCGAGGACGACCTCGACGTCGGGCGGGTAGGAAGGCCATCGCTTCACGTCGAGTACGCGCACCTTGCGACCGCGCCGGGTCAGCTCCTCGGCGAGGTGGGTGCCGACCAGGCCGGCTCCTCCGGTGATCAGGTCCATCAGTTTCCCCCTATGAGACTGGAAAAGTTCGCTCCGGCCACGCGCTCTCGATCGGCGGGATCGAGTCCGATTCCGTCGAGGATGGCGAGGTTCACGCCGTAGTTCAGCTGACCGTTGCTGTGCTGGAAGTAGGGGCCGTCGCTGCCGAAGAGGCACTTGTCCACTCCGGCGAGATCGATGGCGATACGGGCCATGGTGGCATCGACGAAGCCGGGGCTCGACAGGTCGACCCAGACGTTGTGCCGCTCGCGAGCATAGGCGCAGACTGCCCTTTGATAGGGGACTCCGGCGTGGGCATAGATCACGCGAAGCTTGTCGAAGCGCTCTGGAAGCAGCTTGTAGTCGCCGGTCTCGGTCGTGCCGAGGTGCACGAGCAACGGGAGTCCGCGCTGTGCACACAGGTCGGCGACCTCCTCCAGCTCGCGGATCGGGATGGCGTGCCAGTAGGGATGGGTCTTCACGCCGATCCAACCCGGGCGCTTCAGGCAGGCCTCGACCACCTCTACAGGGCGGTCCTGTCCCAAGGGATTGACGAAGATCCACCCCCAGAATCGGTCGGGATAGGTGTCGAGGGCCTCTTGGATGACGCCATTGTCCGGGTCGCTGTTCACCTCGTAGGTGTGGCCGCCGAGCTCGACGGTGCCGTCTCCGTGGGACCAGCTCTTGTAGAGCCCTCGCACCAACCGGCGGATCGGGCGAACTCGGGAGCGGATGGCCCTTCGCAGAATCGGGGCGCCGTACTCGAGCATCGGTGTGTGAACTACGTCGGGCTGGAGCTTGCCGATGAGCACGGCACGGTCGATTCCCCAGCGATCCATGCTCTGGACCATGCCGTCGGCGGACACCAGCTCGGGGTCGAAGTGCACGTGGCAGTCAATCAGCAAGCCGGCTCCGGATCTCGGCTGCAGGTTTGCCCAGGAACCGAAATGCCGCCCGATTGAAGAGCCGCAGAGCCGGGGTGACACGCCCGTAATAGCCGACCCAGTTCAATGGGGAGACCATCTCCACGCCCTTGCGTCGCTCAACCGCGCGCACCACTCGCTTGGCGACGCTGTCGGGCTTCATGGCGTACCAGGGCACCAGCTTCAGCGAGAGCCGCGCGCCCCAGGTCTCCCCCTCGATATCGGAGAAGAAACCTTCGGTATCCATCACGAAGGGGTAGACCGTGGTGACGCGGATCCCGAGCTTCTTGCCCTCCAGCCGCAGGGTCTCCGAGAAGGCCGCCAGCGCCAGCTTCACGATGTTGTACGGACCCCAGGTCGGCAGCTGGTAGAAGGCCTGGCCCGAGGTGATGTTCACGACGTGCCCATTGGCGGCCTGGGCCATCGTCGGCATGAACGCATAGACCAGGTACAGCGGCCCCCAGAAGTCGACGTCCATGAGCCGATGCCAGTCTTCGAGCGACGTCTCTGCGAGCTCACCGACCAGGCCGATCCCGGCGTTGTTCACCAGCACATCGATGCCTCCGTAGGTCTCGACAATCTCAGCCGCAAAGTCCTCGACCTGGGCGCGGTCGGTGATGTCGATGTTCCGCGTCAGGAGCACACCCTCGGCCGACGACAGCTCTGAAAGACCGGCCTCGTCGATGTCCAGGAGGATGAGCTGCGCTCCGGCTCGGGAGAAGCGGTCTACGAGGCAGCGTCCCAGGCCTCCTGCCGCTCCAGTGATCAGGACTCGCTTGCCTTTCAGTTTCACTTCGCCTCCAGTCCGACCAGGTCGCGCGCGTGGGCTTTGTAGGCTTTGGTCGGGGCTTCTGAGAGCAGCATCTTCTTGCATGCGGCCATGGATCCCTCCGCGTGAATAGTGCAGACCTCGTGCCAGCCGGAGAAGTCGCTCGCGATGACGTGCTGCATGCAGGAGAGCAGCTTCATCCGGGTCTCTGCGTCCCAGCCGGGGGCGCCGCCCAGGTACTGCTGCAGATAGGGTCGCAGCTCGTCGTTCTGCCAGTCGGCGTGGGTGGGCTGGGTGACCAGGATGCCGCCGGCGATGTCCTGCAGGCGGCGCACGAACTCGTGAAATCCAGAGGCAAAGTGCAGCTTGGCCATGTTCGAGGCGAGCCGATCTGCAACGAAGAGCCCCGAGCCGCCGAAGTTGTCGGGCTCGATGATGGCGGAGCGCGCCAGGGCCTTGGTGGTCTCGACGTAGCGGATCATCTGGACCACGTGTTCCTTGACGTGGCTGGCCTTGGCGATGCCGTTTGCCTCGGCCGCGAGCAGTCCGAGCCCGGCCATGTACTCGAGAATCGGGATCTTGTACGTCACCGCAGTAAATCGGTGGAAGGCGGAGAATGAGTAGGCCACGTACTGCGCTGCTTGGAACTCACCCTGGAGGAAGACCCGCTCTTTGGGCACCACCACATCGTCGAAGATCACCAGCGACTCGAGGTGACCGCGGCGGGCGCGGGCCTGGGGAAACAGGTCTGGGTCGTCGGCCGGGAACGAGGGCCGCACGATCTGGGTGATGCCGTCCGTGGCCACCGGAATCGAGAAGGCCACCGCATAGTCGGCCTCCGCCGCGGTGAGATTGCGAGTGGGCACGACCAACAGCTCGTCGACGTAGGGCCCGGCGGTGATGTGAGCCTTGGCCCCGCGCACGACGATGTGGTCGGCCGTCTCGTCGACAACTCGCAGATAGGCATCGGGATTGGGCTGCTCGGAAGGGGACTTGCTGCGATCTCCCTTTGGGTCCGTCACACAGCCCGCCATGGCCACATCCCGGCTCGCGCAGTCCCAGCGGTAGTCGTCGAGTCGCCGGATATATTCTGGGTCTCCGACGATTCGAGTGACGGCGGCAAGGCCATTGAGGATGTCGGTGCCGACGTCCTTGACAAAGGGCAGGGCGGCATCGGCGAATCGGGAGGCACCGAGCACGAGTTTGTAGCGAGCTCCTACCGCTTCGGGGGAGTCTGGAAGCTTGAAGTAGGCGCTCATCACGTCGCCGGTCTTCGGATGCGGAGCCGTGGCGAGATCGGGGTTTTCCTCCGCGAAGTCAAAGTCGAGGGCCGCGGTCTCGACCCCGACCTCGATGTGTGGATCGACCGTCACATCGTCGACGCGTCGTCCTTGTTTGTAGACGACTCTCTTGTCGCGGAGGCCGGCCCGGTACTCCTCAGCCGTTCGGAGAGGCATCGCTGTCCTCCTTGGAGACGGCGCGCATCACGAGATCGAAGACCACGTCTCGCTGGCCTGCAAGGGACTCGGGACGACCGACCAACAGCCACTGGGCGGTGAGGTGTTCGATGAAACCCAGCACCAGGTTCCGGACCAGGTGGCTGTCGATGTCCTCGCGGAAGAGTCCAGCTTCTACGCCCTCTTCATAGGCAGTCACTATGGGGCGGGTGGCCTCGCGCACGGTCTGGTAGGCGGGGGATTCCTTGAAGCGGCGATGGGCCTTGAGGGTGAGCAGGGCCACCGAGGTGTAGAGGGGATTGGCCTCGTAGAACTCGAGATAGGCCTGGATGAACACCCGGATCTTTTCGTCGGGGCGGTGGATGTACGGCACGATGGTCGCCATGCGGTCGATCTCGCGGCGGGTGTACAGCTCGGCGATGGCGAAGAGCACGACCTCTTTGGAGCCGAAGTACTCGTACAGCGTCGGCTCGGAGACCCCAGCGGCCTTGCAGATCGCCGAGACCGTCGCATCGGCGAATCCCTTCTCGCCGAAGACCTCGAGAGCGGCCTGGAGGATGGCGGCTTCGCGCTCACTTCTCTTGGATTCCTTCACGTCACCCTCTCATCTGTGGAGGAGTTTTAATGAGACCCAAGAAAATACGCAAGAATCTTTATGGCGATATTGGGGTACGTTACAGGACTGGATAGGACCACGGTCTGGAGGACGAGGAATGGCGCACAAACAGGCGAAGCTGACGGCGGTTGGGTGGGAGTCGGACCTGGAGATCGTGGACTTCGAACCTCCCGAGCCGCGCGGCGTGCAAGTTCGCATCGCCGTCGAGGCCTGCGGTGTCTGCTACCGGGACACCATCGATCGCGATGGGCGGTGGCCTTTCATGCAGCTGCCGGTGGCGCCGGGGCACGAGGTGGTCGGTCGCGTCGAGGCCGTCGGTCCGCGGGTCAGCGACTGGAAGATCGGCGATCGCGTCGCGACTTTGCACCGCGATGGCGATGGTTTCCACGTGCTCGGAATCATCGCCGACGGGGGCTATGCGACGGCGATGGTTGCGCCTCAGGCCTGCTTCTACGCCGCTCCCGAGGATGCTACTGCTGCCGAAGCGGCGGTCCTGCACTGCACCTTCGGCACTGCCTTCCAAGGGCTCTCGCGTGCTGGAGCAGTTGAGGGCCAGCGGGTCGTGGTGACCGGCGCCAATGGCGGGGTCGGGGTCGCGGCCGTGCAGGTTGCGAAGCGGCTCGGACTCGAGAGCATCGCTGTGGTGCGCAGCGACGGCCACTCAGCGGCGCTGAAGGCACTGGGGGCCGATCATGTCGTCGTGTCGCCGGGCGGCCGGTTCCACAAGCAGCTTCCCGGCGGCAAGGTGGATGTCGTGCTGGACTGCGTGGGGCCGCCGACCTTCAACTCTTCGCTACGTTCCCTGAAAATGGACGGCAAGCTGGTGGTCATCGGCAATGTTTCGTCGGACCGCGCCGAGCTCAACCTGGGGTACGTGATCCTGAATTCGCTCACGATCATCGGCAGTCGCAGCGCAAGTCGGGAGGAGATGGCGGCGCTGGTGGCCCTGCGGGGTGGGCGAGCGTTCGTAGTCGATGCTACCGAGCTTGGCTTGAGTGATGCCGATCGGGCGCAGCGGGCTGTGCGGGCTGGTGGGTTGTTGGGGCGCTTCGTTCTCCGTCCTTAGGCGGTCAGGGCCCTGATTGTCTACGCGCCCGCTCCAATAGTCGAGGATTGCAGCCCACAGAGACCACGCCGTCGGCCTCATCCAGCCGCATCAGCACCACGCTGATCTCGCCGCCCACGCCAGGAAGTGGAGCTTCAGTCTTGGGATACGGTATGCCGTACATCGGATCGACATAGGCCAAGAGGCCGTTGTCGAGGGTTGCGAAATGGCCGTATTCGGTCACGGATTCCACCCGTCTCTCGAGGATTGTAGTCCGGACGGGTAGGTTCGATATCGCGCTCCAGTCGGCGTCGCGGTTGGGTCTGCTGTGGTGGATGATGAACGCCGTCCGCTGTCGCTGCCAGACCCCATCCGCGTACCAGCTCATGTAGTGGCGATAGTTCAGGTCATCGGAGTGCCAGCGAGACGCGATGTCCTGTTCGATGAGGGCGTGAAACTCGGGTTCTTCGTCGGCGAGCCACCGCTCGAAGTCCTTGGCTCGCGAGATCGCCTGTTTGTCGAGAGACCCGAGTCCAGGCTTCAGGTTCTTGTCACCCCATGTTCTCCCATGGGCCAGCACGGCGTCGTGAAACGTCACACCCGGCGGCTCCGAGGCGCCCACGACGACGGCGTTCTCGGGCTCTGAAGGGTCGATATGGAGCCCATGTCGACCCAGAACCTCCTCGATGTGCGCCTTGTCACCGCTCCAGTGCAGGTACAGGGGACCGCCGAGGTTGCCGTTGGCGTTGAACGCCGTTTCTGCGGATTGGTAGTGGTAGAAGACGACTCGCTCCGGGTTGCCAAACTCGCGCTGCAATCTGGCCCAGCCTTCGGATTGCTCCCAAGTGAAGTTGATCATCGCCGCGTAGCCATCCCGCTCGAGCTGGGAGAAGGCCTCGATCAGGTGGCCGCGGTCGTTTTCGATGACCGGTCCATCGTAGGGGTGGGGTTTTTGCAGCACTGGTTCCCGAAACAAGAGGGTTGCCACTACCACGGCGAGGACGGCTACTACGACGATGACCCATCGAGGGATGTATTTCGGCCGTTCCAGGTCAGTACCGCTCCGCGATTCCGAGGCGGCGCTGTATCGCGGCGGCGATCCACTCCATCTGCGGTCCGTCTTCGTTCTCGGGAACCAATTCGAGCTCACGATAGTCGAGCGTATCGAGCTTCAACAGACACACGTCCACCATGCCCCGGTATCTCCGGTAGACCGTGTAGGGAGCCACGTAGAGCTGGGCGATGTCGGTGGCGTCGAACTCCCGAGCGGCTCGCTGCGGGATGGGACCGACTGTGACGAGAATGGTCTTGTCGCCGACGATGAAGTGGGTCTTGTTGAGCACCATGCAGAGACCCGCGTACGCTGCCAGGCCTCCGAGGGCGAATGGGCTCGCCAAGATGAAGAGCTCGGTCAGGCCGAGTGTCCATTCGTAGGCGACTACGGGCCAGAGAGCTCCACCGAAGACCAGGAACACGATGCCGAGCACGAAGGTAAGAGCGCCTCGCCCCTGCTGACCGTCCAGGGTAATCGTCAGCGTGTTGTTGTCGTCTCGGATGGAGATTCGGTCTGGCGTTTGGGCCGCGTGGTCTGGTGTCATTGTTCCTCCGCCTGGCGTCTCGACTTGAATGCTGTCACTCGCGCTGGGGCAGCCGTCGCGGAAATCTAGGCGCCGTAGTTGCTTCGATGGGCTCTGGGAGAGGCTCTACGCGGTTGCCTCCGAGCCGAGTCTGGGATCTCGGTCATTGGCCTGGCCCGAGATCTGTCGGCGCCCTTTGCGCCCGGCGACCTGGGCTAGAATGCCGGCATGGCCTCATTGATCGCACTCTTTGTGCTCGTCTCCTTCGTCTACATGGTCGTGACCGCCGGTGGGGTCGCCTACGAACTCACCGGAATGGACCGCGCTACCGCCCGGTTTCAGGCGCTGTCGGCGTTTACCGGAACCGGCTTCACCACCACCGAGTCGCGCAAGGCCATCGACACGCCGCTGCGCCGCCGCATCACCACCTGGTTGATTGTCCTCGGCTGGGTGAGCGCAGTCTCGGTGGTCGCGGCCCTCATCGAGACCTTCGATGTCGATACCGTCACCCACGCCATCCGGAACTTCGGGCTTGGCTTCGCGTTCTTCGCCGGTGGCTGGTACGCGTTCCTCGGCCGCGGCTACGATGTGTTGCTCATGGACTTCATGCGCAGATACCTCATGCCGCGTCTCACCCAGGTCGAGGTGCCCCAGGAGGCGCTCTTCAAGTATCGGCGTGGGTTTGGGATCGCGCGCATCGAGGTGCCGGACGGCTCGCACTGTGTGGGAAAGACCCTTCGCGAGCTGCACCTACCGAAGCAGCAGCTCCAGGTCCTTCTGGTGGAACACGAGGACCAGAGCATCGCGGTGCCGGGTGCCGAGGAGGTGATCCACGCCGGTGCCCATCTGGTGCTCTTTGGTCGACTCGCGAAGATCGAGAAGATCTTCCGCTGAAAACAGTCCTTTCCTCTACACCCGACGAAGTATCATCGGACCACCGGCAGCTTGGCGTCGTTCCAGCCGGCCATGCCACCAGAGAGGTTGTAGACGGCAAAGCCCATGGCGGTGAGCTCTGAGGCCGCCTTGCAGCTCCGGTCTCCGCTCTCGCAGACGACCAGCACCGGCTCGTTGCGGTCCCAGCCGCCGGCGGCAGCTCCAACAGTGGCCAGAGGAACCAGCTCGGCTCCCTCGATGTGGCCGAGCGGTCCGGTGAACTCTCCCGACTCGCGCACGTCCACGATGCGCAGGTCGGTCTTGTGAATGGCGGCCCCCCAGGGAGTGATGTCGCGGCAGCCGCCGACCCCGACTGTCGAGGAGCGCTGCAAGGCTTCCTGGACCGTGAGCAGCACACCACAGGCCAGGTTGGCGGGAACCGACTGCGCGATGCGCTTGGGGTGTGGCAGGTTCAACGCGCTCATCAGCTCGACAAAGGACGCCTTGGTCCTCCCTCCGCCAAGGCGTTCATTGTTCGCCTTCTCCCAGCCGATTGTGCTGACGGTCCGACCTCTGTAGTCGTGGCCCGGGAACACCAGCGTGGCGTCGGGAAGGTCGAAGAGCTTGCCGTGCACGCTGTCGTAGAGGCGCCGAGCGCAGCCCGCCTGGAAGTCCGTGCGACCGCAGCCACCGATGAACAGGGAATCGCCAGTGAAGACGCGCCCCGGAACGAGGTAGCTCACGTCGCCGTCGGTGTGCCCAGGCGTGTAGAGGACCTCGATCTCGAGGGCTCCGACTCGGACGACATCGCCGTCTCGAACGGCGAGGTCCACGCCACTGGCCCCTCCTTCTACGTGTACGACCGTCTGGCTGCCAAGACGGGCACGAAGCTCTGCCCCTGCAGTCACATGGTCGGCGTGAACATGGGTCTCCAGGGTGTAGCGAAGGTCGAGTCCGAGCCGCTGCAGCGTTTCGTGGTACCGGTCGACGTGATCGAGGACGGGGTCGATGAGCGCGGCGGTCTTCGTCTGTGGATCGGCGAGCAAGTATGTGTAGGTGCAGGTCTCTGCGTGGAACAGTTGATGGATCATGGTTGCAAGTATCTCCCATTGCCATCCTGCATATGCGGCATAATCGGCACCCCGATGGGTGGGAGGTCTCGATGCCGCTGCGTAGCCTGCTGGCTGCTTTGTTCTGTGTCACCGTTGTGATTGCTGGCTGTGGGCAGGGTGACTCATCAGTATCGACGCCGATCTTCGAGCAGGTCGACTCCAACGGAGAACCCCTCGCCGCTCCGGCCACGGAGGCTCAGCCACGGGAGATTCGCCACGGTTGGGTTCTCGAGCCCGATGCGCCGGAAGATTGCTTCAACGGTATCGATGACGACTTCGACGTCCGCATCGACTGCTATGACTCCGACTGCTGGGCGGACTGCGGCTGCACCGGCGGTCCGGGGGGCGGAGGACCGGGGGATCGCGTGCTCTGGTTCAACGGCAACGGGGCGCCCTCGACCCCAGCGGGCGTCGACTTCATCAGCGAGATGATCGGCGCGGGTGCCGCGGGCGTCGACGACATGACCTCTTGGCCCGGCGGCGGCTTGATGAGCTACCGCCTGGTCTTCCTCGTTCACCCTGTGATCCAGATGACTGGAGGGCAAAAGACGGATATCGCCAACTTCGTCGCCGCCGGTGGCACGATGATTCTCGTCGGCGAAGGCAGTGGTTTCACCAGTGGGCACGTGGCGGTCTTCAACGACCTGAACGCCACCCTTGGCACCACAACCACCTGGCAGGCCAACGCCCTCGATTCCAGCTGTGACAAGACCGCAACCGCCGTCGCCGTGCACCCACTGACGGCGGGGTTTGCCACTTTCATCTACGCCTATTCCACCAACCTCTCGCTTTCCGGAGCGGCGACCCAGCTCGTCAGGGGGCAGTCGGCACAGACCATCGTCGCGGTCGAGAACGACGTGGTCCTGATGACGGATGCAAACCCATTGCTCTCCAACTGCACTGTGTCGGCAGGAAATCGGCAATACTGGCGCAATATCTGGGACTTCAATGGCGTGGGAGGCCCGGTGATTCAGGACGCGGACAGCGACGGAGTAGCCGACGGCTGTGACTTCTGTCCCGGCTACGACGACAACCTCGACGCCGACGGGGACGGGGTTCCGGACGGCTGCGACGTCTGCGCCAACTACCCCGACGATGCCGACGCCGACGCCGACGGAGTGCCGGATGGATGTGACATCTGCGCGGCGGGAGACGACAACACCGAGACCGATGGCGACGGTGTTCCCGACGCCTGTGACCTCTGTGCCGGGTACAACGACGCGGCCGATCTCGATGCCGATGGGGTGCCCGACGGCTGCGATGTCTGTGCGGGCTACCCGGACGGCGTAGATGCGGACGCAGACGGCGTTCCCGACGGCTGTGACATCTGCGCGGCGGGGGACGACAACGTCGAGACCGATGGCGACGGTGTTCCCGACGCCTGCGACATCTGTGCGGGATCCGACGATGCCGCAGACCTGGACGCGGATGGCGTTCCCGATGGCTGCGATGTTTGCCCGGGGTTCGCCGACGGCGCCGATGCGGATGCAGACGGCGTTCCCGACGGCTGTGACATCTGCTCGGCCGGTGACGACACCCTGGACGCCGACGGGGACAGTGTTCCCGATGCCTGTGACATCTGTGCGGGCGGGGACGACAACCTCGACGCCGATCTCGACGGCATTCCCGACTTCTGCGACCTCTGTTTTGGCGACCCTACGGACACCGATCTCGACGGTGTTCCCGATGTCTGTGACCCCTGTCCCGCCATCGCCTTCGAGGTGGACGCCGACGGGGATGGCGATCTGGAGTGTGACGACTGCAACGATGCCGATCCGCTCCTGCACACCCTCGACAACGACGGCGACGGCGTGAGCAGCTGCGCTGGCGACTGCGACGACTTCGACGCCAGTGTCGGGCCCGGTCTGGCAGAGCTCGCCGACGGCATGGATCAAGACTGCGACGGCGTCGTGGACGAGCTGACCGACTGGTACGACGACGACGGCGACGGGTTCGCCGAGGCCGGTGGGGACTGCAACGACGCCAATCCTCTCGTCTATCCGGGAGCCGAAGAGGTCTGTGACGGCATCGATCAGGACTGCGACGGCGTCGTAGACGAGGATACCGACTGCTACGACGACGACGGAGACGGCTTCACCGAGCAGGATGGCGACTGTAGCGACGGCGATGCCCAGGTCAATCCGGGCGAGGTGGAGATCGACGACAACGGCATCGACGACGACTGCGATGGCCTGGCCGATCTGGCGGCGACGGACGGCGATTATGACGGTTATGCGGACTTTGTCGACTGCGACGATGGCGATCCGACCTCTTGGCCCGGGGCGCCGGAGGTGTGCGACGGCGTGGACAACGACTGTGACGGACTCGTCGACGAGGGCACCGACTGCTACGACGACGACGGAGACGGCTTCAGCGAGCAAGAAGGCGACTGTCACGACGGGGACCCGACCATCTCTCCAGATGCGCCCGAGGTCCAGAACGGCTTCGACGATGACTGTGACGGAATTGTAGACGAGGGAAGCCCATTCAGCGACGATGATGCGGACGGGTACAGCGAGGCCGACGGGGACTGCAACGACGACGACTTCGCCATCGGACCGGCGGCTCCCGAGATCCAGAACGGCGTCGATGACGACTGCGACGGCGAGGTCGACGAGGACTTCAGCGACCTCGACGGGGACGGCGTCACCGAGGCAGATGGCGACTGCGACGACGACAATGGCTGGGTGGGACCCGGGTTTGTCGAGCTGTGTGACGACGTGGACAACAACTGTGATGACGTGGTGGACGAGGGCTGCGACGACGATGTCCAGTCGGTGGTCAAGCCCGAGAGTGGATGCAGCTGCAACAGCGGTGGCGGCGCCGCCGGTTGGATGGGATTCCTCGCCTTTGTCCTGGTATTAGTCCGAGGCCGTCGGTCCCCGCCGTAGGACGGAATACTCCGGCCAGTCGGGTTTTTGCGTGGATCATTGAAGTTGACAGGCGGCCGAGGGCATCTGCAGAGTGCACTCGCGGAGAGCCGAATGAGACTGATTGTTGTCACCACCCTGCTGGCGCTGGGATGCAAGGCTGAAAAAGAGAGGGTCGACCGAGATCCCACCGATCCACACTCCGCGGCCGACGATACCGACTCCGACACGGACACCGACACCGACGTCGGCGGACCCTTCGAATGCGGGACACTCGTCGACGACACGGCAATCCTCGGTGGGGCCTACTACGGCGGGCCGTCCATTGCGGTCGCGGCGGACGGGTCGAGGTATGTGGCGGCCTCCTTCACTGGCACTGCCGTCCTCGACCCCGGCGGGCCAAACGAGACTGTGCTTCAGGCGGCTGGATACCCCGATGCCATGCTGATGCACTATGCACTCGATGGCACGCTGGACTGGGTCCGCCACTTCGAGAGGATCTCCAATCTGCGCATCGCGACAACCTCGGATGGGGTTGTCTTCGGCGGTAGCAACAACGAAAACTCCTACACTATTTCCGCGGGGGAGCCCGACGCCGTCGTCGGCGGCGGGATCAACATGCTCGGCCGGTTCGATCCCGACGGAAGGCTCGCTTGGTCGACGGAGTACGGAGGGGGTGCCTACGCGTTCATGGGCAGCATCGAGGTCTTCCCCAACGACGATCTGCTCATCGGTGGGCACTACGAGATGGGGCCGCTGGAGATGGCCGCTGACATCGTGCTCCCCATGCCGCCGGGCGCGGTCCTCGGTGGCTACTTTGCCCGCATCGACAGCAGCAATGGTGAAGTGCTCTGGGCGCAGGCCGCCACGGGACCACTGGTTGCAATCGTCGGGGCGGTGAGGGTGGAGCCGGGCACCAGTGACGTGCTCGTCGTCGGACACGGGAGCGGCGACGGGGACATCGTGCTCGGCGCCGGTCAAGTCGGCGAGGTGTCGACGACGCCGGTCGAGACCGCGTCCTTCTTCGCCCGCTATGACCAGGACGGAACCCTGGAATGGGCGCAGTTCATGGAGGCCACGCGCGACATGATATTGGCGCCAGCCGACGACGGCGGGATCTACGTGGGCGGACGGTTCACCAGCGACATCACCTTCGGTGAGGGCGCACTTGAGACCGAGCTCACCACTGAACAGGACGACACCTTCGTCGCTCGCTACGAGTCGAACGGCGCCTTCTCCTGGGTGCAGCAGGTGCACAGTGGCACCCCGATTAACGGCGTCAGCGCGCCGCAATTCTATCGCCTCATTGCTACAGCCGAACACGGCGTGCTCGCCCTGGGTATGTCTGGGATGAACGCCCGTTTTGGCCGTGATGCAGATTTAGAACTCAATCTGCAGGGTGACTTCGACGCCTTCATCGCCAGCTACAGCCCGGCGGGAGACCTGGATTGTCTGGTTCACATACCGGCATCGATCGGCGTACTTCTGTACGATGCCGAGCGCTTGCAGGACGACACGATCTGGGTCGCTGGCAGCTTCCATGGGTCGGTAATGCTGGGCCGGGACACCCCGGACGAGGTCACTATCGACGCGGTGGGAACGAGCCAACTCATGCTGCCGACCTACGGTTTCTAGATCACTGCAGCGCATCTAGTCGGCCTCCGGAAGGCTCTCGTCCTCGGCCTTCGGTTGGGGGGGCAGAGCGGGCAGCGTAGTATGTCTGCTCCACCCCGAGGACCACTGAGTGCTGAAGCCTGGTGCGAACATCGACCGCTGGGTCATCGACAGGAAGCTGGGTGCCGGTGGCATGGGCGAGGTGTATCTGTGCCACGACTCCAGCGATCCCGAGGTCCGTGCCGCGATCAAGGTCCTCAACCTCGAGAGCTCTGCTGAGAATCAACAGCGCTTTCTGCGCGAGGCGAAGGTCCTCGGCGATCTAGATCACGCCTTCATCTGCTCCTTCCTCGATTATGGAGAATATCCGGCCTATATCGCGATGGAGTTGGTCGAGGGCCAGACCCTGACCGATCGCATCGCCGAGCGCGGAAAGGTCACCGTCATCCGGGCGCTGGAGATCGTGCGCCAGGTGTGCGAGGCCCTCAGCTACATACACGCCCGTGACGTGTGGCATCGCGACATCAAGCCCGAGAACGTGATGATTCGCCCCGACGGCTGGATCAAGCTGGTGGATTTCGGTATCGCCGTGCAAAAGGGAGGACAGCGGCTCACAATGGAGGGCGGAGTCGCAGGGACGCTGCCGTACATCCCCCCGGAAGCCATGGAGGATGTCGAGCCCGATCCGGCGCGGTGGGACCTCTACGGCGTCGGAGTGCTGCTGTATGAGGCCCTCACCGGCACCTGTCCCTTCCAGCCGTTGAAGGCGAATGGCAAGGTCGACTTTCGCGCCGCGTGGGTCCAGAAGGCGGAGGCCGAGTTCCTCGATCCGGGTGAGGAATTCGACGAGCCGGTGCGAAAGCTGGTGCGCGACCTCACCGCGAGTGACCCCGCAAAGCGAATCCGGAGCGCGGGCCAGGTCGGCAGGAGGCTGCAGGAGCTCCAAGCTCGGCTCACAGCGCAGCTTCCACAGATGAAGCGTCAGGAGGAGCTGACACCCCCGCCGGCTCCGGTCGCTCCGGCTCCGGTCGCGCTGGCTCCGGTTCCTCCGGCACCTCGCAGAAGCGCTCTGGACGTGGCACTTGGGGCGCTCGGTGGGGCTGGGATCACTGCCGTCGGTCTGGTGGTCGTCGCCGCGGTCATCGCCCTGGGATGGTGGTTTCTCCGGCCTTCTGAGGCTCCTTCGCTCGTCGAAGCGCGGGTCACTGCATCCGGAGTGAGCGGCGATGTGCAGCTGTTCGGAAGGATCGCAGAGCAGCACGTCACGGGACAGGCGGGTCAACCGCTGTTGTTCACCGAGCTGAGCCCGGGCAAGCACGACATCTGGCTCGCAGCGGGGGCCGAATGCGAGACGTTGAGTTGTCCCGGCCCGGACTGCGACGCCTGCTGCACCTGGACGATTGCCTCGCGAACCATCGAGTCCTCGGGTCAGGAGATCTTGCTTCCTCTCACACAGCCTCCCGAGCTGCCGGTCCGCGAGCTGAGGCTCACAGTGGCGGGTTCTATAGGCTCCGCTGGAGAGGTGCGCTTGGGGGATCAGGTCGCTGCCATCAAGGACGGAGTTGCGGTTCTAAGTGGTGAATCCCTCGGCGAGTATCAACTGCAGATCGATCTCGGGCGCTGCGGGAACGGTGACGCCGGCTGTACCGCGACCGACAGCTGCCCGGCCGGCTGTGCTTCCGTCGTGGAGACCCTTCGAGTACCCTGCGGCGCTGGTGCCTGGCGTGGCACCGTCGATGTCGACGCCCCCGATGCCCCCAAGACCGCGCGTCGCGGCATTCGCACCGTCGAGCCCGAGGGCATTCCGGCGGAAGAACTCCCGGAAGAAGAGGAAAAACCTGCAGAACTCGCGGCGAAGTCGCTGGTCACCACCGCGGATTTCGGGACCTGGGTGGACGGCCACAAGGAGTGGTCGAAGCGAAAAGCAGCGGGCTCGGATCGGGCCGACGGCGCGTACCTGCAGGACTGGAGCAACCGCGGTCCGCCCGCTGGCGTCGACGCTCGACCCATGTTGTACGCGAGCTGGCATGCCGCGAAGGCGTTCTGCGACGACCGCGGTGGCTTGCCTTCAGCGGCGGCCATTCCGAAGGCGCGGGGCTACCACGAGTGGCGGATTTGTGGCGGAGAACCTTGCCTGCTTCGATCCACGGCCGAGGTTCGCACCCAGGTGAGTCCCAAGCAGAGTTCGGAGCAGATCAGCTTCCGCTGCGTGTTCTAGGCTCAGGCATCGAGGACCTGTCGGACTCGCTGCAACAGCTGCCGCAAAGAGTAGGGTTTCTCGAGCAACTGGGATCGCGATGCGGACTGGAATTTCCCGGTCGCGCTCGCGCGGTTGCCTGTGGTGTAGAGCACTCGCACGCCTGGCCGTAGCGCCTGAATGCGCTCGGAGAGTGTGACGCCGTCCATCCCAGGCATGACGATGTCGGTGAAGAGCAGGTCGATCTTCTTCTCGGAGTTCGCGAAGGCGAGGGCCATGTGGGGGTGGTTGACGATCAGGACCTGGTAGCCATGGGAGGTCAGCATGTTGTATGCGACTTGGGCCACGGCCGCGTGGTCCTCCACGAGCAGGATTGTCTCGGTGCCTGTCAGGTCCTCTCGCAGTGGTGCCAGAGGTACAGCCTTGGCGGGTATCCCGTCCGTCCAGGGCAAATAGACCTTGAACAGCGACCCCTGTCCTGGCTCGGTCTCGACCCGGATGGTGCCCCCGGACTGCTGGACCACACCATAGGCCGTAGACAGCCCGAGGCCCGTTCCTCGTCCGACATCCTTGGTTGTGAAGAAGGGCTCGAAGATGCGGTCGCGGGTGGTGGCATCCATGCCGGAGCCGTTGTCTTGAACCGATAGGGTCACATAGCGGCCGGCCGGCACGTTCGGACTTGATCCATCCACGTTCACGACAGAGGTGCTCAGCGCGATGGTCCCCCCGTCCTCCAATGCGTCGCGCGCGTTGGAGACCAGGTTCATCAGCACCTGTGTCAGCTGTTGTCGGTCGGCGCGGACCAGCGCGAGCTCGGAGTCGGCCTGAACCGTCAGGGCAATGGATGGCCCGATGACCCGCTCGAGCATTGCCGCGTTCCGTTCGACCATTTCGCCGAGGTCAAAGACGCGGAGTTCGAAGTTCGAGCGCCTGCTGAACGCTAGCAGTTGGCTGGTTAGTCCCGCCGCATCGCGCGCGGCGAGGGTGATCTGATCGACGGTGTTCACGATCTTCGGGTGCAGATCCTCCTGTTCTCGCAGCATATCTGCGCAGCCGAGTACGACCAGTAGCTGGTTGTTGAAGTCGTGGGCGACACCGTTGGCCATCTCGTCGAGGGCTTGCATCTTCTGGAGACTGAGGAGCTGATCCTCCATGGCGCGGCGATCGCTGACGTCGGTGATGCTGCCGCGAATTCGGGGCGGAGAACCTTCATCGAGGCGGACGAGCGCTATCTCGCAGTGGATCAATCGTCCCCCGGCGCCGATCAGGGTCCAAGGGAAGCGCGGTGCCGCACCATCGGTGGCGTGCTGGAGTGCTTCTTCGAGGGCGACAGCCGAGTCCCGACCATCGGCTTGGATCCTGGTGCTGAGCTCCACCAAGCTGCAGGCGAGCAGAGGCTCGGCCCCCAACCCGAACAGCAATGTTGCGTTGGCGTTGGCGTCGACGAACTGGCCCACCGCGTCCATGACCACGATGGCCTCTGGCGCGTGTTCGACCAGGGTGCGAAACCGACGCTCGCTGCTGCTCAGGTCTCGAAGCACGACGAGCGTGGCCACCGCGTCGGCGATGCGCAGGCAAACGCCGTGGAAGATCTGTTTGTCGTCCTCGGTGTAGTTGTGTGCCTCGGCGCAGTGGTGGATCCCCAGCAACCACGGATGGTCGGTCTTGGGGTGCAGAGCCTCGAGCATCTGCGTCTTGATCTGGAATCGCTGGGCGACCTCGGCAGGCATGGGGTTGCCAGATGCGGCGTCGAATGGGATCGGCCCTTCGACCGCGAGCGCAGCGGTGAAGACGGTCTTGGATTCAGCGTTATTTGGTAGCTGTACACCTATCGAAAAGGCGCCAGGCCACTCGGTTCGAGTGCGCTCCATGGGCACACCCCAGGTCTCGGTCTCCGGATCGCAGGGGTACAGCAACCAGGCGCGATCGCATTCGAAGAGCTCCAGCAACTCGTCGAGCACGTCCATGAGCATCTGTTCGAGGCTCTCGCTGCCGCTCAAGACGGTGGAGATGCGGCTCATTGCGGTGTGGAAGCGCAGCGTAGAGGCGTTCAGCGCCACCAGCGACTCCAGCTCGGCATTGCGAGCGCGCAGCCTCTCGACTTCTGCGATTAGGTCGCTGGTTTTGGGCGATTTCGGCACACGCCATAGAAGCACCGAACTCGGCCCCCGGTCAAGGCTGAGCGGGCTCTAGCACTTCGTGAACCTCGTCGATTTCGGGTGCATCGACAACCACGTGGCTTGTCCCCGTCCGACCAAAGACCTCCGGCGAATACATCTCCTCGGCGCGGGTCGGCGGCACGACGAACTGCCCGGGTGTCGTGGCACGGGCGGCGTAGCGATAGGTGTGCACTCCCGCCGGGAGCAGGGAAGTGAATGCCTCGACCCGCTCATCCCGGAGGTTCTGGTGCTCGAACCACGGGCGAGACCACCACCAGTAGCCCACATCGGAGCCACCCACGTCTTCGGGCAGCGTTCCAGTGGTCGCCAGCGCTGGATTCAAGGGCTCGAGGCCGGCTGGGAGCGGATCGACCAGAGCCACGTGGTAGCGCCGGCTCGGGGCCACCAGGGTCAGCTCCACCTCGATCTCGGCGCCGGGACGGAAGTGCCAAGTGCCGTCGTCGTCGTGGGTGACGTCGCTGGGATCGTCGACCGCGTGGTAGGTGCGGGTGACCGTGAAGCCGCGATCCGCGGGATCGAGGGTGAGATCCCGCGGGGCATAGCGTAGGCCCATCCGGTAGTAGAGCCGACCGGGGCCTTCCTTGGCGACAGCGACCGGCTGCACGCCATTGTGCTCGGCCAGCACGGCCATGGGAATGTCGAAGTGGGCTCGCTCGGTGGTGCGGCCCTCGAACTTGTGCTCTCCCGCGAAGCCGTCTCCGAGCCATACCCGTGCTACGAAGTCAGGAGTCTCCGCCTCGAAGGTGCGGAAGTAGCTGTCCAGGGCGAGCAGGACAAAGGCGTTCTCCTGGGTGTTTCCCCAGTGTCCGCGGGTGCGATGCGCAAGAAGCCCAGTCACGACCTTGGTGATCAAGTCGCTGTCCGGGGCGGTCTCGATGAGCGCCTCGAGCAGGATGCCGTCGGTGCGCCGGTCGGAGTGCAGGATGAGATAGCCCTGATCCTCGCCGTAGCTGGAGGTGAAGCTCGCGGCTCCAGCGGTCTCGGCGACTCGGTTGCCCAGGTGGCGCTGGATCTCGGCCACTTCCTCGGTGGCTCCGGTCGCGTGCAGGACCGGGAGCAGCCAGCCGAGCGCCTCCATGGACAGACCGTCGATCCCAGCCTCTCGGTACAGGGCGGCGGCCTTGGGACCCAGATCGGTTCCATCCATGTGGTGCAGGGCGTACAGGGCATAGGCCCGCAGCGCCCATTTTGTCTTCTCGGAGTAGTAGTGCGGCAGCCGTGACTTGATGGTCCGGAGGTAGTTCTTGGCGCTGGAGAAGGAGTGGTCTGGCACCTTGTAGCCCTTGGAACGCGCGCGACCGAGGGTGTGGGCGACGTGGACCGACAGATAGGGCCAGGACCTCTCGTAGCGCCGCCAGAAGCCCCATCCGCCGTCCACATTCTGGCGGGCGACGAGCTTCTTGAGGTCTCGCTGCACCGCGTCTTCGATCTCCTCGGGTGGCGGCAGCCCATCGGTCTCGAACGCCTGGAGCACGTCGCGGAGCGCGGCCACGGCGAGGATGCGCGAGGAGAGCTGTTCGTTGCACTCGAAGCGATAGGCGACCAGGTAGAGCACCGCGTCGGTCAGCGCCTGGAGAGCGGTAGACGAGGTGGTGACCTCCAGGCCCCCGAACTGAGGCCAGGACTCGGGGGGCGCTTCCACGCCCTGGACGGAAAAACCGTCGTCGATCGCGCCATAGGTGGCGAAGGCCTCGGTGGTGGCTGGGGTCCACACCGGGAAGTCGAAGGCGGCGGCATCGGCCACGTCTCCGGATTGTGCGGCGACCTGGAAGCGCGCGATACCGGCGCTGTCGGTGTGGGCGGGGAAGCGTAGCTCGACTCGATCTCGACCTGGAACCTCGACTCTCCAGCCGGCCACTTGCTCGGACTCGCCAAAGAAGGCGTTTGCGGCGCGCATGGCGACGTCCACCTCCATGAGCTCGTCGGTCTGGTTCTGCACCACCACCGGGAGCTCCGGAGCATCTCCGAAGTTCAGGAAACGAGGCGGCGAAGGCCGCAGCATGAGCGGCTTTCGGGCTGTGACCGTGGCCTCGCCGCGACCAAAGGACTTGGCACCGGACACGGCGACCGCGACGATTCGATACCGCGTCAACGAGTCGGGAAGATCGAGCTCCACAACCACGCGACCCTCCCCGTTGGTGTACAGGGAAGGCTCGAAGAGTGCCAGGGCGCGGAGGTCGGTGCGAATGGCGATGGCGGTGTTGGGACTGGGCTGGCCACCCTGGGGATCGGCCACGAGCTTGGGCGAGGGCGGCATCATCGCCGTCGGCTTTCCACCACTCTTCTTCTTGGCACCGCCTATGCCACCCAGGGCGCGCAAGGCCATCTTTGGGGCGCTCGACACAGCCATGACCTCCGCCTCGCTACCATACGACCCCGAATCGTTGGCGCCGTAGGCCGTTGCGTCTTGCTCGACGGCCTTGGTGATGGCCTCGGCATCGGCCAGATAGACCTGCGAGCGGGAGTGCACGGGCTCTACACCGGAGCCGCGCGCCGGGTAGAAGACCCCGAGGGGATCTGGGATCTCGTAGCCCGAGAGCGCCAAGACCGCCTCGTCGACCGCCACGATGGCGACCTCGGCCTCGGCAACGGGCTCTCCGCCCGCATCGACGACCGTCACCGCCACAGAGGTCGAGCCACCCGGGGACAGCTCCTCGTGCTCGGGAGCGACCTCCACACCCAGGGTGCGCAAGCGCGGCGGCACGGGCAGATCCAGCGACCCACTCGCGTAGGCAGGCCGGTCGGGCACATCTGAGAGATCTTGTCCTCGCAGGTCCACGCGCTTCTTGTGGCCGACCAGCTCTACGGCGAGAAACACGTTCGGTATGTGCTCTTCGACGATGGGAATCTGGACCGTGAGGCTCGATCCGGAGACCTCGTGGCGCTCCACCGAGAGGATCCCATTGCGCTCGGTGAGGACAAGGGCCTGAGCGGGCCAGAACGGAACTTGCACGAGTACTTCGGCCGTATCTCCGGGCTGGTAGTCCTCGGCATCGGGGATGAGGATGAGGTTCTCTTGCACCACTCCTCGCGCTGGCTCGGCCGGGCCGCCGGACACCCAGAAGAAGAGCTCGGTGGTGTTGGGGCGCCCCTCGGCGTCGACCACCGTCGCCAGGGCTCGGAAGCGGCCGCCGGCGTTGGGCACCACGTGGCAGATCTGGTCGGCGCCCTCGCCCTCGACCACGCAGGGAACGGCGTCTTCTGGCAGCTCCTTCCAACCCTCGGGGCTCCACTGCCAGACCATACGAGCGATCTCGATATCCGGCTTCTCGAGTGTGATTTCGCCGCCGATGTCTACAACGATGGACTGGAGAACGACCTCATCTCCGTCACCGAAGAAGCTTCGCTCGCTCTTCAGCCCGACATAGCGAGCAGAGGGGTGCACCAGCAGCGTGGCCGTAGAGGTCCAGGCCTGGCGGTTCACATCCATCACGGTGGCTTCGGCCCGCAGTGTCGTCGCCCTCGCAGGGCTCATGGACTGGACGTGCAGGTCGAGGTGGTGCTCTCCGGCACCATCGGTGAGTCCGCTGTGGCCTGTGTAGCGCACATCCCCGGTTCGCGGCTCATACCAGGCGGCCCACCAGGCGCTCCAGGTCCCAAAGGACCACTCATCCCACCCCGGAGGAGTGAACGAGGCCGGTTCGTTGTACACAGCCCAGTTCACGTCGGCATTCTGGAGTCCGCCACCGGCATAATAGGATGCGCTGACCGTCGCCTGGATGTGAGTCCCGAGCAGATGGGGCCCGGGGTCGGACTGGGTCGTGACCTCGAACTCCGGGCGACGAAACTCCTCGATCTTGAAGTAGTGCACGTGGGTCCAAGAGGCGCGGCTATCGGAGGGGGCGATTCGCAGCTGCGCCTGGCCGAGGTTGACGTCGTCGGGCAGCTTCACCTCCAGATCAAAACCTCCTCCGGGATTGAGCTCTATGGTTCCCGTAGCGATCTCGTTTCCGCGGGGGCCTTCGACGACCCAGACTCGGTGCGAGGCGTCCCATGGCCCGACATCTCCATCTGTCCCCTGTCCGATGTCCCGCACCCAACCTTTAAAATGCACCGTCTCCTTCGGCTTGTACAGCCCGCGATCGTCGAACACGTACCAGGTCTCTGCGGGCTGTGGCTGGTCGACGACCCAGCCGGCGTAGTCGTGCCAGAAGTCGTTGTGCTCGGGCAACACAGCACTGTCGTCACCGAGCTCGGCCACCAGCCAAGAGGTGTGTTCGGACCAGGGTCCCAGCGGCAGCCTCACCAGACCGTCGTCGTCGGTCAGTCCGCTGGCTTCGCTCGGGTACAGGGTGACTTTGGCGCCGGAAACGGGCAGCCCTTCGTCGAGTCCGGTGACCCAGGCTAGCACCTCATCATTGTCCACGAATGCGGACAGTCCGAGGTTGGTCACACTCACCCAGGAGAGCAGGTTGTCGCGATTCCAGCGTCCTGCGAAAGCTGGGGCGGCATAGAGCAGGAAGTGCCCTTGTTTCTGATCTTTGCGCTTGAACGACAGGGCCAGGTCGTTGTCCACCGCCTCGTCGCGCACCTTGTGGAGGCCGACCCAGGTGTCTTCGTTCTTGCGGCCCGGCGCCCAGAGCAGGCCTCTGCCGCGATATCCGCGGCGGTCGTACCACCTCACCACCCGATCCCACTGATTGGGCTCGAGCTCGTTCACTCGGACCCGCATGAGTCCGTGGTTCACAGTGGTCACCGGGATGGACGAGGGTCCAGAGGGGTCGAGGGTGACGAGGTGCTGTCTCGGACCGACCAGGCTCTTGCCGGCCTTTCCGTAGTACAGGTCGAAGGACTGCGGTTCGGCCATGGTCTGGCCATAGATGTCGGCGATGCCCGCGGGAACGGTCACTCGGTAGCTGGTCCGGGGAGCCGTGGGGGCGTCGATGGTCGCGTAGAACCCGTGGGCGTGCACACGACCCAGCTCCAGGGCAGGAACGGTCCGGAAGGTGGACGCTTCGAGGTTCTGGTCCTCGGCGATAGGGTTCGAGAAGGAGACCTGCAGGCCGGTGCCGGGTCCGCAAGGCCAGCGTTTCTCGGTGCAGTTCGACGGGTACGCCACCATGGGGCCGTAGGTGTGGAAGGACCAGTGCAGATCCTCTATCGAGGTGAGGGGGCCCTCCGCAGAGGGGGCGCCCTTGGCTAGCACCACATCGAAGGAGGTGGCTTTGGGCAGGGGCTCCACGGCACGAAAGACCACCGAGCGGCCCTCCGGAGCGGCGTCGACCATGGCGATGACGCCCTCCTCGGAAGGTTCGACCAATGCAATCCGGTGGTCGGTGCTTCCCGAGCGCAGCGTCAGATGCTCCAAGATGGCGTGGGGCTCGACGCGTTGGTCGAAGACGATGACCAGCTCCGGGTGCACGTCGTGGGGTCCGTTCTGGGGGTGAAACGCCACGACTTCGGGAGCAGGCAGTCGGAAGGACCACGTCGCGCCCGGGGCTTCGACCTTGTAGACGGTGGCCTTGGGGAACTGGACCTCCGGCTCGAAGAGCAGGGTGGAGGTGCCGATCCATCGCCACTGTCCCGCCGGCTCTGGCGTGATTGTCACCGGGCGCACCTCGGCCGCCGCGTCCTGGGAGGTCAGGGGAACCATGGGCTGGTTGAAGGTGATGGACAGGTGGCGCGCCGCGTCAATCTCGCCCTCGGGGGCGTAGCGGAGGACCTCGACCGGGCGCTCGCTTTCGGTGGGGATCGTGCCGGGCTCGCCAAAGGCCATGTCGACGTCCTCGCCCGTTCGCGGGGGCGGCATGGAACCCTTCCGCAGGGCAAAAGCCTGTTTGTCGGCGTCCTCTGGATCGAGGGAGGACACGCGGGAGAGCAGCGACTCGATGGCCTCGGCATCCAGGGGCACCGCATCGGCGGTCGGTGTGGGCTCGAACGGCTGTGAGCGCTCGGTGGCGTCGGAGAGCACCACGCGCACGCCGCTGTTGTCATCGAGTAGCTCGAAGTCGGGTTCTGCCGCGATCTCCTGGGACAACGCCACCGCGGTGAACATCAGCCCCAAGATCAGAGGTGCGCGTCGATAGCTCACAGGGACCTCCTCGTGCGACACACCATGGCACGACGGCGCTGTCTCAGGATCAGTCGACTCTGCGCCTGCGAATCAACGAGAGTGCCAGCAGCATCAGCACCGGGAATCCGGCGGGCACGTCCGCGGTCGTGCAAGAACAGCCCTCTGGGATGTCCTTGGCGCCACCTAGATCGACACAGCCCTCGTCGATCACGCCGTCGCAGTTGTTGTCGAGGCCGTCGTTGCAGAGCTCCTGACGCTCGGGGTTCGCCCAGCCGTCGTTGTCGTTGCAGTCCCCGTCGAGCTCTGTCCAGCCGTCGCCATCGGCGTCGAGGAAGTCCTCGTCGATAGCGCCATCACAGTCGTCGTCGACGCCGTTTTCGAGCTCCGGTTGGCCAGGCGAAACCAGCGGATCGTCGTCGTTGCAGTCCCCGTCCTCTTCGGTGAAGCTGTCCCCATCGTCGTCGGTGAGCAGCGAGTCCTCGTCGACCACGCCGTCGCAGTCGTCGTCGATGCCGTTCACATCGTCGACAGCGTCGGGACTGATGTTCGGGTCGGCGTCGTTGCAGTCGCCATTGGCCTCGCTGAACCCGTCGCCGTCGTCATCGTGGACGTCGGTGCCCTCGTCGACGATGCCGTCACAGTCGTTGTCGAGCCCGTCGGCTAGCTCTGGGGCACCGGGGTAGACCGCCGCGTTCTGCCCGTCGCAGTCGCCGCCCTCGGGCGCGTAGCCGTCGCCGTCCTCATCGAGCAGACCGTCGGGCGTTGTCAGATCGCAGTCGTCGTCGACGCCATTGCCCATGATCTCGTTTTCGCCGGGGTTTACGTCGATATCCCCGTCGTTGCAGTCTCCCGGTGTCGACGCGTCGGCGCAGACCGGACCCTCACAGTAGCCATCGCCATCGTCGTCGTAGCATTCGGTGTCGTTGTCGATGACCCCGTCGCAGTCGTTGTCGATGCCGTCGCAGACCTCCACGTTGCCGGGGAAGGCGTTGAAGTCGGCGTCGTTGCAGTCTCCTCCGTCGTCGGCGTAGCCATCGCCGTCGTCGTCGTACCAGTCCGTGCCCTCGTCGACGGTGCCGTCGCAGTCCTCGTCGATGCCGTTCGCGAGCTCAAGGCCTCCGGGCAGGACCGCGGCGTCGAGATCGTTGCAGTCGCCGCCGCAGCTGGTGGTGCCGTCGCCGTCGGCATCCGCCTCGTTGAGGACCGGATCGTTGTCGTCACAGTCGTCACAGCTCCAGGAACCGTCGGCGTCGAGATCGGCTTCGAAGGCCTCGTTTGGACAGGGATCGCAGGCGTCCGGCTCGCCGTCGAGATCCATGTCGAGGTTGTCGTTCGATCCTGGACAGAGATCACAGCCGTCTGCGGTTCCGTCGGCATCGGCATCGGCAAAGTCGTCCGAGCCGGGGCAGGCATCGCAGCCGTCGGGAACGGTGTCCAGATCGGCGTCGGCGGCGTCGTTGGCCCCAGGGCAGACATCGCAGTCGTCGGGCACCCCGTCACCGTCGCCGTCGAGGGGAGAGGTACAGCTGTCACAGTCGTCGGGGATGCCATCGCCGTCCACGTCGAGGTTGTCGTTGAAGCCGGGACAGAGGTCGCAGCCATCGGGCACCCCGTCTCCGTCGGTCTCGATGGCGTCGTCGAAGCCGGCGCAGATGTCGCATCCGTCCGGTCGCGTGTCGCCGTCGGAGTCGATGTTGTCGTCATAGCCGGTGCAGATGTCGCATCCGTTGGGCACGCCGTCGCCGTCGTCGTCCACCAGATCGTTGGCGCCCGCGCAGAGGTCGCAGCCATCCGGAACGGTGTCGCCGTCGGTGTCGAGGAGGTCGTCGAAGCCGGGACAGATGTCGGATGCGTCGCAGATGGTGTCGCCGTCGGTGTCGGGGCAGGGCGCGTCTGCCAGGGCATTGATGAACAGGTTGCGGTAGTCGCCGGTCACGTTGCCGTAGCTGTCGTCGGGAAAGAGGTTTATAGCGATGGTATTGCCGGCCGCGTTGGTGGCGACCAGGGGCTCGCCGTCGGTCCAGGTGGCGTGCTGGGTGGAGCCCGGGGTGAGGCCAACGTTGTCGTGGTAGTAGCCGCCGACTGTCGCCACCCCGGTGAACAGGCCCGGGGAGCCGTCGTTCCAGTTCATGGTCTGGTTGGTGTACAGGCTGCTGCCCTGGAGCACGAAGGGCGAGATCTGGCTGGTGATGATGCGTCCGCCGAGGGTATTCGGCCCTTGATTTGCCCACGAGAAGGTACAGAGAACCAGCCGTTTCCCAGTGTCGGCGAAGTCGGCCAGGGCGTCGCCGTTGCTAGGATTGCCACCACTGTTGGTGAAGAACAACACCCGGTCATAGGCATTGATGGTGGCGAAGGTCATGGTGTCTTGCTGGATTCCGGTCACCGAGGTGAACTGACCCGAGGCCATGATCCACGACGCGACGCCGGGAGTGTTGCCGGTGGCGTTTCCGGTGGACCAGACCAGGACGTTCTGGGCGGATGCTGGCGTTGCCGCAAACAAGAGGGCGCCAGCGGCGAGGGTCAGGAGTCGGCAAGACATGGCATCCTCTGGGGGAAAGCTCCGCAGTCTACCATCGGCGCTAGTCTCTGCCAGCCTCCCGCAGTGCGGCAATCACCTTCTCCGGAGTGATGGGGAGGTCGCGGATTCGCACTCCAATCGCGTCATAGACGGCGTTGGCGATGGCGGGGGCCGTCGGCACCAGGCCCGGCTCTCCCACACCCTTGGCGCCATGGGGGCCAAAGTCGTCTTTGGTGCCAACAAATGCGAGCACCACCGGGAAGTCCATTTCGTGGATGGTCGGGATCTTGTAGTCGGTGAAGCTGGGGTTCAGCATCCGGCCCTTGTCGGTCCGGATCTCCTCGTAGAGCGTGTATCCGACGCCCTGGGCGAGCCCTCCGTAGCACTGACCAGCCAGCGTCACTGGATTGAGCACCCGGCCCACATCGTAGATGGAGGCCATGCGGATGATCTTGATGTCTCCGGTGTCGGTGTCGACCTCGACCTCGGCGCTCTGGGCGCCAAAAGCGTAGGTCGCCGACATGTTGCCGATGCCCTTGTTCCAGTCCGGCAGATCGGTGGGTGGATCGTAGAAGGCGGCGCTGTTGAGCATGGTGCCGCCAGCGCGGAAGTGGATCGCTCTCGCGAGGCGGGCCAGATCCATCTTCCAGGTGCCGTCGACGACGAAGACCACGCCGTCCCGAAGCTCGAGTTCTCCGTCAGCCGTGTCCTCGGGGAACAGCTCTCGGGTGTGGGCGAAGATCTGCTCGCGAAGCTTGGCGGCGGCCTCGATCGCGGCGTTGCAGGCGACAAAAGCACCACGGCTGGCGTGGGTTCCCACATCCCAGGGACAGGTGGAGGTGTCGGTCTGAACGATGTGGACCTGCTCGGGTCGCACTCCGACGGAATCGCAGACCGAGGCCGTCAGTGCGGCGTGCAGGCCCTGGCCCATCTCGACCCCACCGCTGGCGACGTAGATGTTGCCAAAGTCGTCGAGCTTCAGGGTGAGACCGCTGGCATCCGACCGGTAGATCCTGCCGGATCCGCCGACGTGGATCAGCGACGCGATGCCAACTCCCCGCTTGATGTTCGGCGCCTTCTTGTCGGTCCAGCCGACGTTGAGGGCGGCCCGATCGATGCACTCCCGCAGCCCGCACGAGGTGATGTTCAGGCCCATGGGCGAGACCTCGTTGGGCACGTTGCAGTTGATGCGCCGCAGCTCGAGGCGGTCGAGGCCGGAGATCTCGGCCAGCTCGTCGATGCTGCTCTCGATAGCCCAGGTCACTTCTGGGTTTCCGTAGCCTCGCATCGCCTGGCAGTAGGTGTTGTTGGTGTAGATCAGGTCGGCGTCGAAGCGCACATTGGGCACCCGATACAGCGATGTCGCCGGGAGCAGCATCACGCTCGGGAAGGTGGCGCCCCAGGACCCATAGGCCCCGTTGTCCTGCAGCACGTGCACCTCGCGGAAGGTGAGGCGTCCATTGCTGTCGATGCCCTGGCGGACGTGGGTGGTCGCCGACTGTCGGGGGGACAGGCAGGCGAACTCCTCTTCGCGATCGTAGAGGATCTTGACCGGCCGACCCGCCGTATAGGCGAGCAGGATGGAGATGTACTCGTAGGCGTGGGTGTCGAGTCCGGACCCGAAGGCCCCGCCGAGAGCGGGCACGATGACCCGGCTGTTTCGCCCTTTGAGGCCCATGTCCTTGAGCGCCCGGTTGAAGTCCTTCTGAGCGAGGAAGGGGATCTGGGTCTTGGCCCAGAGCGTGACGTTTCCGGAAGGATCGAACTCGGCAATGCAGCCGGCGGTGCCCAGGCAGCTCTGCTGGATGAGCGGCGTCGAGTAAGTCGCCTCGTGGACCCACTTGGCGTCGCGGTGGCCGGCCTCGAGATCGCCGCTGCGGTGGTGGTACTCCAGCGGCATGCGGTTGTTGGCGACCGGGCGTCCTCGGGCGTCCTTGTCGTGGATCAGGATCGCGCCTTCGGCCATGGCGGCGTCGGTGTCGAAGACGGCTGGGAGCGGCTCGTACTCCACCTCGATCAGCGAGATGGCCTCGGCGGCGATGTCTGGATCGATGGCGGCGACAGCGGCGATCTCGTCTCGGAACTGGCGGACCTTGTCGGCCTTGAGCGCGAAGTTGTCCCGGAGGAAGCCAAATCGAATTTCAGGTGTATTGAAGCCGGTAATTACGGCTCGCACCCCGGGTAGGGCCTCGGCTTTGGAGGTGTCGATCCGAATGATGCGGGCGTGGGCGTGCTCGGAGAACTTGATCTTGCCGTACAGCATGCCCGGACGGGTCAGATCGTGGATATAGTGCGCTCGCCCCGTCGCTTTTGCGGGACCATCTGGACGGGGTAGGGGCTGTCCGACCCACGGTTCGCTGGTCATCGCTCCCCCTCGGATTCGCGCAGCTCGGCGGCTGCGGCCTTTACCGCGTGAATGATCTGCACGTAGCCGGTGCAGCGGCACAAGTTCCCCGCGAGGGCGTCGCGGATTTGGGTGTCGTCGGGATCGGGGGTCTGTTCGAGCAGGGCCTCGGTGGAGAGGATCATGCCCGGTGTGCAGAAGCCGCACTGGATGCCGCCGAGATCGACAAAGGCCTTCTGAACTGGCGAGAGCGCGAGTCCGGGGCCGCCGATACCCTCGATCGTGCGTATGTCGCGGCCCTCGGCCTCCCACACTGGGTACAGGCAACTGTTCACCGGCTTGCCGTCGACAATGACGGTGCAGGCTCCACATTCGCCGGCTCCGCAGCCCTCTTTCGTCCCCGTCAGGCCGAGAGAATCTCGTAGCACATCGAGGAGGAGCAGCTCGCCCGGACGGGGGTGAACATCCACTACTGCGCCATTGAGCGTGAAGCGCACGGTCTCACTCACGAGGCACCTCCGGCCAGGGACAGGACGCCGCGCCGCACAAAAGCCCCGACGATGTGTCGGCGATAGCTCTCCGTGGAGCGCACGTCGGTGATGGGCCGGACCTCGGCCTCGGCGACGGATCTGGCGGCTGTGATCCGCTCGCTGACCCGCTCTCCCCGGAGCACGGCTTCGGTCTCTCGCAGCCGCAGGGGCACCGGCGCCACCGCTCCGGCGACGATTCGAATGTCGGCGCAGATGTCGCCCTCCATGCGGAGCACGATCGCGACCGAGGCGAGCGCGAGGTCCATGTGCACCCTCTCCTTGCGCAGGAAGGCCCCGCGAGCGTCGACGTGCGGCATCGGCAGCGCGATCTCGGTGACGACCTCGTCGCGGGAGGCGTCGCAGGCCCCTGGTCCGTGGAAGAAGTCCTCGATCGTCCCCGTTCGCACCCCATCCTTGCCGGCGACGCTCACCGTCGCATCCACGGCGATGAGAGGAGGTGCCGAGTCGGCGAGGGGAGAGGCATTCACCAGGTTTCCACCGATGGTTGCGGTGGAGCGGATCTGCGCGGAGCCGAGGCGGCGGAGGGCGCCGATCAGGACCGGATACCACGCATTGATGGCTTCGTTGGCCAATATTTCTACGACGGGAGTTGCGGCGCCTATCCGCACTCCGGTCTCGTCCACGGAGACGCCGCTCAGCTCGGGAATCGAGCGCAGCGAGATCAGCGCGTCCGGGTTGTGCCGGCCCGCTCGCATCTGCACGAGGAGGTCGGTGCCCCCTGCGATGAAGCGCGCCCCGGCGTGTTGGCGGGCCAGGATGAGGGCCTCGTCCAGGGTCTGAGGTCGATGGTAGACACAGGGCTTCATGCCACGACTCCTCGGGCTCGGAGATTCTCTAGCTCGGATGCGGCCACTCCGACTTCTGCAAGGAGTGATCCGGTGTGCGCTCCATAGTTCGGAGCAAAGGGCAGGTGCCCGGAGACCGCGTCGAGGTATTCGGTGTCGACCGCGGCCGGCGGGAGCCGAACCTCGCGGCCGTCGGGTGCGGTGGTTCGCAGGAGATCTGGCGCTACGAAGGGCAGATCCGCGACCTCTTCGATGCGGGAGATCGGCGCGTGGGGAATTGCGGCAGTGCGGAGCATCTCGGCGATTGCGGCCGAAGCCAGCTGCGAGGTGATCTGCTCGATGCCTCGGTGCAGCTCGTCCTTGTTGGCTCGCCGGGACTCGTTGGAGGCGTAGCGCTCCACATCGAGGGTTGCGAACGCGGTCTGGGCCACAAACCGGCCCCACTGGGCGTCGGAGCCGATGGCCAGGTAGATGTAGCCGTCCGCGGTCTTGTAGGCGTTTACCGGAATGAACTGGCGATGTTGGTTTCCGGAGCGACGGAGCTCCGCGGGTTCGCTACCCATGTCGAGCATCGGTAGGAAGGTCTGCAGCCACGACACTGCGCAGCGCGCCATGGACACGTCGATGCAGCTTCCCCGCCCGGTTTGGGCCAGCTTCAGCTGGGCGAGCAGGACCTGGGTGAGCGCTTCATCCCCAGCTTTCAGGTCGATCATCGGCGGCCCACACTGCATTGGCGGCCCGTCTGGATCCCCGGTGAGGTCCATGTACCCACACGCGGCCTGGAGCACGGGATCGTAGCCCGGAACATTGGGAAAAGCGAGTCCCATCGCCGAGATACAGCACCAGATCAGCTCGGGGCGCAGCGCTGAGAGGGTGTCGTAGTCGATGCCGAGGCGGGGGTGGCGGGATGGCATGGTGTTGGTGCAGAAGATGTCGACCGGGAGCTCTTGGATCAACCGATGCAGCAGCGCTCGCCCCTCGGCCTCCTTGAGGTTGATGGCGATGGCCTCTTTTCCGACGTTCGGGGCGACAAAATAGCTGTGCAAGTCATCGCCGGCGACCGGGCGACCGATGAAGCGGTTCGGATCGCCCTTGGACTTTCGGCCGGCGATCGGTGTCTGCTCGAGCTTGATCACCCGATAGCCGAGGTGGGCCATCCTCAGGGTCGCATAGGACATGCTGAGGGCTTGCTCGACACTGAGCACAACGGGGCGCGGGTCATTCATGCGCCCTGCTATGCCCCAGAGCCTCTCTGGACCAGTCCACCGAACTACCTCGTGACTAGACATTGAGACGCTCCCGTCGTATCCGTCTTCGGGGATGGAGAGCGCCAGTCCACTACCAGACATGTCTCCCGCAGCGAAGAAGGGAATGTTCGTAGTGCTCGTGCTGTGCTTTTTCGGTCAGACCGCACTGGTCTACGCCGATCAGCGGACCGGAGTTCGTCTCGAGGAGGAGGCTCGGCGCGGAGCCCAGGTCTTCCACGAGCACAACTGCCAAGCCTGTCACCAGATCTACGGCTTTGGCGGATTCCTCGGACCCGATCTCACCAATGCTGCGTCCCGTCACGGTGTGCTGGGCCTGCGGACGCGCCTCGAGTACGTGCTCACCCATGGACCAGGGCAGATGCCCGTAATCGACATGTCAGTGACCGACGTGAGGGCCCTCGAGGCCTGGTTGGGCGAGCTCGACCGCACGGGAGTGGGCCAGGTGAGGATCGACGCCGCGGACGCCACCTTCGAGGCGGCGACAAGTGGCCGGATCACCAGGGCGAACGCTTCGGTACAGCGAGGGTGGGAGGTCTTCAACAAGCGCGCCTGCGGAAGCTGTCACACCCCCTTTCGCACGACGCCCATCGGCGCACCCGATCTGACGAATGTGGTGATGCGGCTCGAACCCGATGCCCTCGACCTCATCCTCTCCGATGGGAGACCGCCCAGAATGCCCGCGCCAACGCCCGCTTTCTCCGAGGGAGAGCGAGTTGATGTCGCGGCGTTCTTCACCTGGGTCTCAGCCGATCGCGCTCGCCTCCAGTCCGATCTGCGCGCGGCGAGGCAGTTCGACTGGTGGGCGCTGCCGTGGTGGGAGTACGAGTGAGCTCTCCGGCGATCCAGCCATTTGGACTCGACTCCGGGGCGGTTCCCAGCCGCTGCCCGAGCAGGCGCTACGCGACGCTTACCTTCACGCGCGGGGCCATCGCTGCACTTGCAATCGGGCTGCTCGGCGGTCTGCTGAGCGTCGCCTACACGGTGCCAGAGATCGCTGCCCTCTTGGAGCCACTGGGCATCGATCTGCGCTGGATCCGGCCTCTGCACACTCTGTTTGGCGTGGCCTTCGTCCTTCTCGGCGGACAGGCCGTCGTGCACCGCTATCTCGAGGACGTCGGGGGACCGATCACTCCGGGGGAGCGCTGGAGGCTGCGGATCCAGTGTCTGTGCTGGGCTCTGGCCGGGATTGGAATCGCGGTGACCCTTCCCCTCGGGATCACCTCGGGTCGCGAGTACATGTCCTTTCAGCCCATCTGGTCCGTCCCGATCCTGGTCGGCTGGCTGTGCTTCGCCTGGAACTTCTTTGGGGTTGTAGGCCGCGATTTCTGGCGAAGACCGGTGTTTGTCACCATGTGGGGCGTCGGCACGCTCTTCTTCATCTACACATTCGTCGAGCAGCACGCCTGGCTGATCCCGACGGTGTTCGACGACCCGATCCTCGACAAGCGCATCCAGTGGAAGGCGACCGGCACCCTCATTGGCAGCTTCAACCTGTTTGTGTACGGTTCACTGGTGTATATCGGCGAACGCCTCTCCGGAGACGGCAGCTACTCTCGCTCGCGGACCGCCTACGCTCTGCTGTTTGTCGGTCTGCTGAATTCGTTCACCAATTATGGGCATCACACCTACCATCTGCCCCAGAGCCACCTGGTGAAGTGGGTGGCATTTGTGGTGAGTATGTTGGAGATCATCATCCTGCTGCGGGCGATCAGCGAGGTGTACAAGCTGACGCGGAATCGGTCGGATCAGCCGTTTTGTCAGGTTCGCGGCTTTATTGGAGCGGCGACCTGGTGGACGGCGGCCATGGTCCTGGCTGCCATCCTGATCTCCATACCGCCCCTGAACGCCATCGTTCACGGTACCTATGTGATCGTCGGCCACGCCATGGGAACCCTGATCGGGATCGACACCATGGTGCTCATGGGGGCCCTCGCGACGATCATCGCCGAGCACTCTCGATCGAGGGGGGAGTCGCCTTTGCTGCTACACACCCAGTTCGTGCGGCGAACGGTGATCACCCTCAACGTCGCCGCGTTTCTGATGGTCGTCTGGCTGCACGTCGTGGGCGTCGTGGACGGCGTCTCGCGGTATCTGACACCCCGCGCCGAGGCCTACGTGCGACCGGAGTGGCTGGAGGTGTCATCGGGGCCGGTCTTCGCGGTCACCGGCACCATAGTGTTTCTGTGCTTTACACTGCTCGTGTACCGCTGGGCCTGGATCGTCTTCCGGCCGGCGAGCCCGGCAGAGCACCATGTCTAGAGTCGCTGCAATCTTGGTTTTCTCGCTGGCCCAGTTGAGCGGCTGCTGGGCTGCTCCGCCGACGGATGAAGATGCCCGCGAGCATCGTGACCTCCGGTTCCTCGACGACCCTCCAGTGCGGAAAGGCAGTCAGGCCGGCGGTCGTAGCGCGGTCAGACGACATCTCAGCGAGCAAAGGGGGCCAGTGCGCCGAGCTGGTGGCGGCCCAAGATGGAACCCATGGCTGGTGGGACTGCCGCTCCTGGAACTGACCGCTTGAGATCCCCTGGTTTCCGCGGACCGCAGCTCAAGTATCCATGATCTGTGCCGACTATTAGTACATGGCCGCTGCCGCCCTACCACGTATCGCCGTCCCCGCAGATCTGCTGCAGAGGGCCGACGGCGTGGGCATGTTCCCCGCAATGGCGGCGCAGATCGAGCAGATCGCGAGCGATCCCAAGGCCAGCGCTGCGGACCTCGCCCGGGCCATCGAGAAGGATCCAATCCTCGCTGCGAGGCTGCTCAAGCTGTCCAACGCACCGGGTTTTGCGGCACGGCGGACGGTGACGACCCTCAAGGATGCCATCGCCCTGTTGGGGTTCCGCACCACGCGGGATCTCGCGATCGCGATGTGTATCGGCGGCAAGGCCGAGCGGGCGAGCCCGGAGGCGCGAGCGGTCTGGAAGCACTCCCTGAGGGTTGGCGCCGCCAACCGACTCCTCGCTCGCCACGTGCGCCGCTGCAACCCATCCCAGGCGTTGATTGCCGGCATTCTCCACGACGTGGGCGCGTTGGTGATGTGTCAGCTCGACCGTCGCTACGCCAGGATGTCCGCCAAGTTCGAGGATGGCTCGCCGGAGCTCATGGAGGCCGAGAAGGCTCTCTACGGGGTGGACCACGCCGCCCTCGGAGCCGGTCTGATGTTGAAGTGGCAGCTGCCCGAGGAGTTCGTGGATGTCGCCGCACAACACCACACCCGCTCCAACGTGATCTTGGTGGTTGTCTCGCAGCTCGCCGAGCTCATCTCCGAGGGCAAATGCAAGGGGCCTGAGGAGTACGCGGCCACGGAGCCAGCGCAACGGCTCAAGCTCGGTGAGAGGCAAATCCAAGAGGTCTTGGACGCCTTCGATGGTGAGAGCTCGGCGATCCGCAAGCTCTAGGAACGCCGATCAACAACTCAGAAACCTCCCGTCGATCGCTGGCCGGTCTGGCCCGCTGACTTGGGCACACCTCGCTCGACGTAGCTGCGCTACGCCTTCGTCGGTGACCCGGCGCCAGC